>Ga0157369_10001854_pt1 | contig 25533 bp, 28 predicted proteins | sample C25metaG_FD_113461 | JGI IMG/M metagenome (GOLD analysis project Ga0157369, IMG submission 113461) | Corn rhizosphere microbial communities from Kellogg Biological Station, Michigan, USA - C2-5 metaG | ecosystem: Host-associated > Plants > Roots > Rhizosphere > Soil | place: USA: Michigan... | reverse complement strand
TTAGCTTGCGCAGATACTTCGCCCGAGGTTAGGGCGTCGGGCCAAGAACCCACCGAAGGTATCGCGCCAGCAATGGCTTGAACCCGTAGGAATCCCAGTCCTTTAGGAAGGGGAGGATGTCAAAGACGACGTACCCCAAGGATTGCGAATCCGGCACGCGATTCCCGTTGGTCGCGGCGCGCGCAGGCTGCGTCGTCGGCGCGTACGTCCCCGACTGTTGTTGGGGCGGAAGTCGCTTCAAATAGTGGGCGATGGCGAGCAGGTCGTCGTCGGAGAGGTACTGCGTGCTGTCTTCGATTTGCTCGACCATGCTGCCGTAAGCCACATTGCCGCCGGCATGCCCCGTTTTCAGGAAATGCGCGATGTCGGTTTCGCTGAAGCGCCCAAGGCCGGAGCCCGCATCGCCAGTGAGATTCGCTGCGGACCAGTGATCGTTGATACCGCCCGTCAAGAAGCGGGACGCCGACTCGTCGTAACCGAGTTCTTGATACCACCAGCCGCGCGGCGTGTGGCACGCGCCGCAGTGGCCGAGCGATTGCACGAGATAGGCGCCTCGTGTCCACTCCACATCGTTGGACGCCTGCGATCGAAATCCGCCGTGCGGCATGAAGGCCAACTGCCACCCAAACAGCGCCCAGCGCTGATTGAACGGGAAGGCGACGTCGGCCGGTTCGTTCGGCTTGGCGACGGGCGCCACGCGGTTCATTAGATACGCGTAGAGCGCGCGCAAGTCCTCCTCCGACATTTTGGAGAACTCGGGATACGGCATCGCGGGATAGAGCGCTTTGCCGCCGGGCGCGACGCCGTGCCGGACAGCGCGATCGAAATCGTCGAAGCTGTAGCGTCCGATACCGTAGCGCGGATCCGGCGTGATGTTGCTCGTCTTGATCGTGCCGAACGGCGAGCCCATCCCAAGGCCGCCCGCGTACGGGGCGCCGCCTTGCGGGGCCGTGTGGCAGCCGGCGCAATCCGCGGCCTTCGCGACATATTCGCCGCGAGCGAGCAGCGTGGCATCGGCAGGCACGCTCACCCGCGCTGCGGGCGCCGCTTCATGTCGCGCATGACCCATGGCGATGGCGAGCACGGCCGGCAGCGTCAGCGCGAACAGTTGCGTGGCCATGTGCGGTGGCTTCTTCATCGCGGGGGCTCCTCGAGGGCGGGGGATGCGGCGCCGAGTGCGCTCATTGGCTCGATATACGACGGATACCACACACCGGAGGCGAGCGTGATCAACGCGCCAAGTGCGCCTGTATGCACCATCGTCGTAAACAACGACAACATCGCTTGTCCGCTGGCGCGCCGCGTGGCCGCTTCCCCGACAATACCGCGCCAAAAAAGCAGCGCCGTGAGCAGGAAGCTCGCATGTTGCAGTGTGTGAACGAACGGGTTGGCGAACGCGGCTTCGAACAAATCGGGACGGGCCACGCCCACATCGGCGAAGCGAGCCGTCGCCATTGCGAGGCCTCCTCGTCGGTTCCGGTCGATTCGGTCATGAATGAAGGCCGCAAACGGTCAACGTCAGGTGCCACAGCCGCACGATGTGTTCGGCCTGGATGCCGCCGGGCGATAGCGCACTGTGCTCGAGCGGCGCGGCCGCGCGCGCTAGGGTGGCGAACGCGACGAGGATCGGCACGAGGCTTGCGGTTGCCCCGTGCCGCCGCAGCCGGACGCGGGACGGCAGCGATCGTAAGCCGCGGGTGCGGCGCGCGCGAGGCCTATTTTTCATGCGGGATCGTCGATCCATCTGGCGGACGCGTTGTAGTCAGCATGTTGCGTTCCAGCGTGGCGATCGCACCCGCTCACGAGGACGATGCCGAAACCGAAAAACGCTGCCAAACTTGCCATCAGAGAGACGAATGTTCCGACGAACCGCCTGCGCTGAACCCGCTTCAACGTATGCCCTCCAGCCGCCGATGCCGAGGCGTGCCGGCCGTCGGGCTTCGAACGAGGGTCGCCCATGAACGACACGCCGCTTTCCGAGCGCCAACGCAACTTGAGCGCGCGCACCGCGTCGCAGATTCGCGAAGCGCTCGATGGGCGACGGCGCGGCATGCGCATGCTGCTGCCGTTCGCGGGGCCGGCCGTCGTCGTCTCGGTGGCCTATATGGATCCCGGCAACTTGGCGACGAACTTGCAAGCGGGCGCGAGTTACGGCTATGCGCTGCTATGGGCCGTCCTGTTCGCGAATCTGGCGGCGATGTTATTCCAAGCGGTCTCGGCGCGACTAGGCGTGGCGACGGGGATGAGCCTCGCGAAGCTCAGCGCGCGACAGTTGCCCGCGCCGCTCGTCTTGGCGATGTGGATCGTCAGTGAGATCGCAGCGATGGCGACCGATCTCGCCGAGTTTCTGGGCGGCGCCATCGGCTTTTCGCTGCTCGCCCATATTCCGTTATTGCTCGGCATGGCGATCACGGCCGTCTTTACATGGGGATTGCTGCTGCTTCAACGGCGCGGCTTCCGTCCCATCGAACTCGCGATCGGCGCGCTAGTGGGCCTCATCGCCGTGGCCTACATCGCACAACTGCTGTTCGTGCCGGTGCCGTGGGGCGAGGTGGCGCGTGGCGTGTTCGTGCCGGCGGTCCCTGATCGAGAGGCGCTCGTCGTATCGGCCGGCATTGTGGGCGCCACCGTCATGCCGCATGCGCTGTTCTTGCATTCGGGGTTGACCGGCGACCGCTTAAAGCCGCGAAGCGAGCTTGAGCGCGCGAAGCTCGTCCGCTATTCGAACGCCGAAGTCGTTATCGCGTTGACGGTGGCGGGCCTCGTCAACATGAGCATGGTGATCATGGCGTGCGGCGCCTTTCATGGCAGTCATCAAGAGGTGACGGATATTGGTATCGCCTACCGCACCATGACGCCGCTGCTCGGTTCGATGGCGGCCGGACTGTTCCTGACGGCGTTGATGGCCTCGGGCATTTCGAGCTCGGTGGTCGGCACGATGGCGGGGCAGATGATCATGCAGGATTTCCTCGGCGTGTCGCTGCCGCTCTGGTTGCGCCGCGTCGTGACCATGGCGCCGAGCTTTGTCGTCGTGGCGCTCGGCCTCGGTGCGACGCGAGCGCTCGTGCTGAGCCAAGTGGTTCTGAGTCTCGCCGTGCCGGTGCCGATGCTCGCATTGATCGGCTTCGCGAGCAGCCGGCGCGTCATGGGCGAACACCGCCTGCGGTTCGGTATGCTCATCGCCGCGATCGCCGCGTTCGTTATCGTCGTAGCGATGAACGCATTGCTTCTTACGCAGGCGTGGCCGTTCTGAAGCTGCTGCCGTGTGGCTGGGCGTCCTCCTGCCCGGGCGCTGCCGAGACAGTTCGCCATCCAAAGGTGAGTGTTTTCGGGATTCTCTATCGGTGAGGTCAACATCGGCGGCGGACTTCACGTTGATCGCTCCGTTGTGCCCGTCAATTGCCGGCAAAAGCCCGGATTCAAGCATCCAGCGCGCTCTGCGGCACCCGAAGAAGGCCATCCAACATGGCGATGGCGCTTAATTTAGGGCGGCCGTCCGCACATAAGGTGAGGGTTTTCGGGAGTGTCTCGTCCCAGGATTTGGACACCCGTCTCATCTTGCTCGCGAAATCCGAATTCATGCGAAGATCAAAGGTTCAGACGTGGCCCGGCCCGTCATCGCCATTTCAGATTGCAACTATCGCGACTATCGCCGGACAGCGTGCCGGCTCAAATTTGGAGAACCAAACGATGCAGATCACGGGAGATATGCTGATCGGCGGCGCCTCGGTGCGTGGTAACGCGGGGACGTTGCGCGCGTTCGACCCGGCCCGCAACGCTGAAATCGAGCCGGCCTTCGGCGCCGGTAGCGCCGATGATGTCGATCGCGCCTGTCGCCTCGCGCAGGCCGCGTTCGATCCGTTCCGCCAAGCGCCGCTGGAAACGCGCGCACGTTTGCTGGAAGCGATCGGCGAACGCATTCTGGCCCTTGGCGATGCGCTGATCGAGCGTGCGCAAGCCGAATCGGCGCTGCCCAAGGCGCGCCTGGAAGGCGAGCGTGGGCGCACGATCGGTCAGTTGAAATTGTTCGCGCAACTCGTGCGCGATGGCCGCTGGCTCGGTGCGACGCTCGATTCGGCCATGCCCGAACGCAAGCCGCTGCCGCGTTCCGATTTGCGGCTGCAAAAGATCCCCGTCGGCCCGGTGGCCGTGTTCGGCGCCAGCAACTTCCCGCTTGCGTTTTCGGTGGCCGGCGGCGATACGGCGTCCGCGCTGGCGGCGGGTTGCCCTGTTGTCGTCAAGGCGCACCCGGCTCATTTGGGCACCTCCGAGCTCGTCGGCCGAGCGATCCAAGAGGCTATCGCCGAGTGCGGCTTGCCCGCGGGCGTATTTGCGCTCGTGATCGGCGCGGGCAACGCGGTGGGTGAAGCGCTCGTCGCGCACCCCGCCATCAAGGCCGTCGGGTTCACCGGCTCGCGAGGCGGCGGCATTGCGCTGATGAATATCGCCGCGCGTCGCCGCGAGCCGATTCCCGTCTACGCGGAGATGAGCAGCATTAATCCGTGCTTCGTGCTGCCCGGTGCATTGGCGGCGCGCGCTGAAGCCGTGGCGACCGGCTTCGTCGAATCCCTCACGCTCGGCGTGGGGCAATTCTGTACGAACCCGGGCCTCGTCGTCGTGCTCGATGGTCCCAACCGCCAGGCATTCGTCGAAGCAGCGGCGAAGGCGCTCGAAAAGAAGGGCGCACAAACCATGCTGACCGCCGGCATTGCCAGCGCGTACCGCGACGGCGTGAAAAAGCGCGCGGCCGTGGAAGGCGTGGCGCGCTTGGCTCAAGGTGCGACCACCGATGCGCAGCACGCGGCGCTGCCCGAGCTGTTCGCGACGACGCAGCAACGCTTCTTGGCCGAGCCGCCGCTCGAAGACGAAATCTTCGGGCCGAGTTCGCTGATCGTGACCTGCGCGAACGTCGACGAAATGATCGAGTTGGCCGAGCATCTGGAAGGCCAGCTGACGGCAACGTTGCAGATGGAAAGCGAGGATGTAGAACTCGCGCGCAAACTGCTGCCCACGCTTGAACGCAAGGCCGGCCGCATCTTGGCGAACGGCTTCTCCACCGGTGTGGAGGTGTCGCACGCGATGGTGCATGGCGGCCCGTTCCCTGCCACTTCGGATCCGCGCTCCACGTCGGTCGGCTCGCTGGCGATCGAGCGCTTCCTGCGGCCCGTCTGCTACCAGGATTTGCCGGCGGGACTGCTGCCCGAAGCCATCAAGGACGACAACCCGTTGAACCTCTGGCGCTTGCGCGACGGCTCGTTCGAACGTCGCTAAGCCACGCCAAGCCACACGAAGGGCGGCGCTTTCATCGGCCGCCCAGTCTCCACCCGCTTCACCGCTTGAGCGCGCGCACGTACGAACTCATTCAGGCGCCGCGCGCGCTCAATCTTAGCTTCCTACTCGGTAAACGCGCCCTGTCTGCGCGCCTTCCACACTGCGGGAAAACGCAAGCGCCGCGCGCTGTGCGCTGACCGGTTCGAATCCGCGAAAGTAGGCGCCGTACGCTTCGGCTGATTCCTCGAGAATGGTCGGGCTCACGATATTGATGCGCAAGCCGCGCGGCAATTCGATGGCCGCGCCGCGCACGAAGCCTTCGAGCGCGAAATTGACGGTGGTCGCGTTGATGCCCTCGCGGATCGGCTCGTCCGCCAAAATGCCGCCCGTTAGCGTGAACGAACCGCCATCGGCGACGTGATGCTGCGCGGCGAGCACGACATTGACCTGGCCCATGAGCTTGTCGCGCAGGCCGATCCAAAACTGGTCGGCCGTCATTTCATGAAAGGGACCGAAATGGACCTTGCCGATGGTCGTGACTACGGCGTCGACACGCCCGATCTCATGAAATAGACGCTCGACGCTCGGCAGATTGGTCGCATCGACGTGATAGTCGCCGCGCGTCGCGCCCACTTCGATCACTTCATGACGTTGCTTGAGTTCCGCGCTGACGGCCTGGCCGAGCGTGCCGCTCGCCCCGATGACGACGATTTTCATTTTCGCTCCTGATGTGCAAGCAAGGTCGCGGCGCCGCGCGCCGCATCTTGCGCATTATGAGCGTGTAGTGTTTTGTGTGCGTAGCGGCAAAGCGAGCAGGAGGGCGGCGAGCAGCTTGGCGGCGAGCCCGATCCCCGTGACTAGGGCGCCGAGAGAAAAGACGCTCCATTCGGCGGGCAGCAATGGGCCGACCAGCGCCGCCGACGCAAAGCTCAGCACGACGGTGATCCAACGCGCCCATGCGTACCGTAGCGCGACCAACGCGTAAAGCACGCCGACGATCGCCCGCGCCGTGAGCGCGGCCGCCAACGGCTCGGTGACGGCCGAGACGCCGTCTGCCGAGAGCGGTGCGATTTGGCCGAGCGGTAGCTCGAGCCAAGCGAGGGCGTAGCTCACGCCCAGACACGCGAGCGCGATCGAAAATCGCCTAGCCGAGTGCGCTTCTAGCGGTGCGCGGCGCGTCGCCAGCGTGTGGCGAACGCGCCGTGTCGGGGCGCCGGGTAACGGGTGGCTCGCGCTCATAGTGGCTCGCAAGGTAGGTCACGCCCGGTTCGCATCGCGTCGCGCGAATACGCCGAGCGCGCGCAGTCGCTCGTCAATCGTAGCGCAGCCGCATGCAAACTCAAGCGTATCGGGTGCGCTAGCGCACTTTCGCCCCGTCGCAACCGTACCTGCGCGGGCGAACACGCTGCGATGCAAAAGACGTTCCGACCGCCGCGCCGCTTGGGATCGCGGCGGTTTCGCACCGGCGTGCGGAAAAAGGTCATTAATTTCAATAGAACCGGCGTTTCCTACAGAGTATGATTCGAATCCTGCAAGCCGGCGCCCGTGGTCAAAACGCAGTCAAGCGCTTGCTTTCGCGGCTGGTCGGCGCATCGCACGCCGGCGCAGCGAGCGTATCAAGGGAGGCAGGTGACCCATGCATTACCCCGACGCCGCATTCACGCATCGCGGATACTTGCTCAATTGCGCGCCCGCGCGGGCAGGAGACGGCACCTATCAGCCGTACGTCGTGATCTCGCGCTCGAGCGACGGTGAGCTCGTCGCGAACCGTTTCTTCCCCAATGAGCTGCGCTTTGCCGACGAAGCCGCCGCGATCGCGCATGCGCGCGATTGGGCCGTGCGCTGGATCGACGCCAGCAGTCTCACGGTGTGACGATAAAGGTCTCATGCAGCGGGTAGCCGATCCGTCGGTCAGCCGGCCGCTTGGGCGATCACCAACCCGGCGGCGCGGACAGGCCGGTCGAGGCGTGCTGCGCAACATCGGATAAAACGCGGTAATCTCTGCGGATCGCGTCTCTCCGAAGCTGCATCGCCGCCGTTTCATCATCATGTCGAATTCGCTATCACGCCATTGGGGCCTCGATCAGATCGTCGCCGATTTACGCGCCTCGCGCGAAGAGCTGCATCGCACGCGCCACCCGCGCGGCATTCGCGAGTTGCCTTCGCGCCAAGCCATCGTCGGTATCGTGGAAGGCTTGCGCGCCGTCATGTTCCCGACGCACTACGGCGCGGCCGATCTGACCGACGAAAGTGTCGACTATTACGTCGGCCAGACGCTCGAAAGCACGCTGCGGCTGTTGTGCGAGCAAGTGAAGCGCGCGTTGCGTTTCCTGCCCGAACACGCCGAAACGCCCACCCTCGAATTGGAAGCGCTGGCCTTCGATATCACGCGCTCGCTGGCGGCGCAGTTGCCGAGCATCCGCGCGACGCTCGTGAGCGATATTCAAGCGGCGCATGCGGGCGATCCGGCTGCGCAGCACATCACCGAAATCCTGCTCTGTTACCCCGGCGTGCTGGCGATCATGCATCACCGGCTCGCGCACGCGCTGCACCGGCTCGGCGTGCCGTTACTCGCGCGATTCATCAATGAGATCGCACACTCGGCGACAGGGATCGATATCCACCCCGGCGCGCAGATCGCCCCGAGCTTTTTCATCGATCACGGCACCGGCGTGGTGATTGGCGAGACGGCCATCATCGGCGAGCGGGTGCGCGTGTATCAGGCGGTCACGCTCGGCGCGAAGAGTTTTCCGGCCGATGCCGACGGCGCGCTCGTCAAAGGGCACGCTCGGCATCCGATCGTCGAGGATGACGTCGTCATCTATGCCGGCGCGACGATTCTCGGACGCGTGACGATCGGTCGCGGCGCCGTGATCGGCGGGAACGTTTGGTTGACGCATAGCGTCGGTCCCGGTGCGAACGTCTCGCAGGGCAGCGTGCGCGAGGGCGGGCGTCTGGAGGATGGAGAAGGACGGGGGCGCGTACGGCGATGAAGCGCGGGCGCGTCCTGATGCATCGCTGCGTGATCGCCGGCGTACAGGCGACAGCCGCTGATACGGCGCAATCGTTCGGACGTCATTCGCACGATACGTTCGGTGTCGGCGTCGTATGGCGCGGTGCGCAGCGATCGGCGAGCGGCCGAGGCCCTGTCGAAGCGCGCGTCGGCGACATCATCACGGTCAACCCCGGCGAGGTGCATGACGGCAAGCCGTTCGACGAGCGCGGCCGCGCTTGGCGCATGCTTTATTTCGAGCCGTCGCTGCTTTACGACGTGGCGAGCGAGCTTGGCGTCCCGGGGTATGCGTCGGTGGCCTTCGAGCAGCCCGTATTGCACGATGGCCCATTGGCGGCGCGCTTCGAGCAAGCGTATGCCGCGGCTACGGGCTGCGCTGCGACGACCGACGATGCCCTTGCCTGCGAGACATCGCTTTTTAGTCTGATGGCGCACTGCGTCCGCGCGCAGACGACGGCAGGCGAACAAGTGCCGGCGTGCGAAACGCGCGAGCCGACCGGGAGCGCGAGCGTATTGATCCGCCGGGCGAGGGCGCGCATCGACGACGATCCCTGTAGCGCCGTGACGCTGGCCGAGCTTGCCGCCCAGGCAGGCATGAGTCGTTTTCAATTTCTGCGCGCGTTCGCCCGCGATACGGGCCTGCCTCCGCATGCTTATCTGGTCCAACGGCGCATCGCGTTGGCACACCGTCTCATTGCGCGCGGAGCGGTGCTTGCCGATGCCGCCGCCGGCGCCGGCTTCGCCGATCAAAGCCATATGACGCGCGCGTTCGTGCGAGCGTTCGGCGTGACGCCGGCGCAGTACGCGGCTGCGGTTCGCTAAGGCGCTACTCCGCGCTCTCCTTCCCGTTTCCGTCTGCAATTTCGTTCAAGACCGTCGCTCGGCGTCCCCCTAACCTGCGTCTCATCTTTCGACGATAGGAGCGGGTTACATGCAAACGGGGCAGCGCTTGACGGGTTATCTTTTTTGCACGATGGCGATGATCGGGGTGGGCAGTACGGTCGTGGCGAGCAAATTCATCGCGCACGGTTTGCCGCCGTTTACGGCGACGGCGCTGCGTTTTGCAGTCGCTTTGCCTGTGTTTCTGCTGATGATGGCGGTGACGCGCGAACGGTTGCCGCGCGTTGATCGGCGTGAAGCTCTATTGTTAATCATCCAATCGGCTTCGGGCAGCGTCGGCTACACGGTGCTGCTTTTGTGCGGCATGCGGTTCACGTCGGCCACGGACGCCGGCGTGATTGCCGGCAGCTTGCCTGCCGTCGCTGCGCTTGTCGCCGTGATCGCGCTGCGTGAGCGGCCGGGGACGATGACGGTGATCGCTATTGCACTCGCGACGGCCGGCGTGCTCGTCTGTTCCGCAGGGACGACGGAGGCCGCGTCGCTCAGCTCACATAGTGATCCATCGGCGAGGTGGCTGGGTAACGCCTGTGTGCTCGGCGCCGTTATATGCGAGGCGGTGTTCATCTTGCTTAACAAGCGGTTGGTGACGCCCGTTTCGCCGTTGCAGATGTCGACGTTGATGACGGCTATAGGGCTCGTAGCGTCCGTTGTGCCTGCGCTGCTATTCGAGCGGCCGTGGACGAGCGGATTGGATTCTGAGGCAATGGCGGGCGTCATCTACTATGCGCTCGTGCCTACTGTCGTCGGGTTCTTCCTTTGGTTTGCCGGCGCCGCGCGGATACCGGGCGCACAAGCAAGCGCGTTGACGGCGTTCGTCCCGCTCTCGGCGGCAGTGTTCTCCGCCGCGGTCCTGCACGAGCGGATGAGCCCCGCGCAATGGTGGGCGATGGGGTGCGTGCTCGCGGCGGTGTTCTTGATCGCCGCGGAGGCCATGCCTTCTCGCCGGGCGCTGGCGTGATGCGCCTATTGCGGGTGGATCTGCCGATCACCGTGGCATGCGGGCATCTTTCACATTTTTTTATCTGATGCCTCCGTCGCTCCCTTCGCCTCTTTCACCTCTTCCTCGAGCATGTGCTTGAGACCTTCGAAGAAGGTGATCGCCTTTTCCACATATAGGAGCCTCTTTTTTTCTATCGAATTGCTGGCAGTTGAAGAAAGGGATATCCATTCTCCCTTTTTTTCGTCAAAGCGCGAAATTATTCTTGGAATTTCGAGGAAATGTTCTGACACTCGCGCTTCGAGCGTTTGGCCTTTTCCATTCACTGGCTGGCTAGTGGCTTCGGGGCGGCCATTTATCAGCTCTTGAAATCTTCTTCTTGAGTTTATATGCTTATAAAATTCGATATCAAGGAAGTGTCTGCCGTCCGGCGTCACGTAGACGGCATGCTCGTGACGTTGGATTTCTCCGACATCGTTCCATGTTTTCAGGAGGGTGTCACTAAACGGCATAATATTGTAACCAAATATGTCTTTGATTTTGTCTTTGCGATCGGGCGCCTTGCGCTGTTTTTCATGTATTTCGTTGAAGCGGGCGCGTTTTGCGTATATTTTATCGGCAAATGTCATGCAAAAAACAGGGCAATCCGCTCGTGACTGTTGGGTGCCGACGCAGATGTAGGAGAATACGGCGTTCAGTTTGTATCGCGTTATCGAATTTTCTAAATTGAGTGCGGCGTACTTGGGTATGTCATTGACAAGGCTGATAGGATCCAAAGCGATCAATGACGCCTTGCCATTCTTGATACAAACGTCAATGATCACATGATGCGGTTCCGAGTGATCGTTGGTTGGTTTCGTGCTGGCCGCTCTCCTTTCTCCCTTTATATTGACCAGAGCGATAAATCGAATTTCAGACCCGTGCTCAGTTTTCGAGATCTTGCAATTTTTTTCTATGATTGCCGCCAGATCGTCTGGATCTCTGAAATAGAGTAGATGCAAATCTTTGTTTTTGGCGTTTTTCATCGCAACGATATGCGGCGCATATCGTATATCAGACGGATTCATCGATGTACCGTCCGGCTCCTCATTGTTGGCGAGCGCCGTTGTTACCAGTTTCTTATATTCATTTAGTCCCTCAATTTCTCGAGTGAGCTGCGCGATCTGCTCGAGCTGCGTTGGCGCAGCACCTTGGCGCGAAAGTATTTCCTCAACTTCTCTCGGAAGGCATGATCGACCTGAGCGGTTGTCCGCTTTCTGAACGGTCGCGATGGCGTTTACTGATGGAGAGCGGCGTTGCGGCGTGGCCCCGGGCAGCAAGCTGAATTGGTTCGTGGGCGTTTGAGGGGCGTTCTCCAATACGGGGTGGGTGGTGGTGCCACCCTGCATGTCGAGGCGTGGCTGCTTGAAGAATCGAGATTTAAAAAATTCCATAACGGGTACCGAAAAAAGCAAACGAGAATGCATGATTGCCTTCTGCAAAAGGTGCGCTGGGCGAAAGAAGCTTCGACTGAGCGAAGGCGCGGCGAGCAGATGACGAGTGCCTGACGCCCCACCGGACGCCTCAGCCGTCGCTCGGTATGTGACTGATGTTGTTCGCTTACCGCCCCGACAAACTGATTTTTCTATTCGATTCTTCTTGGATCGATATCTGCCGCAGCGTTGTGGATGGAGGCGCATGGCGGCCGATTCGACTCAGCGGTGTCGCAGCGATTCGGCACGAAGAATGGATGCTCATATTCGTGCTGATGCAAGGCAAGCGCTTGTATGGCGCTGGAAGCGCGCCGGCGTGCCGCGGAATCCTCACAGGAATAAACAGACACCGGCCGGTGGCAACGTCCGGCAGTTGCCCGGCGCCGCGCAGCGATTCTACGGGTGGCGGCGACAAGGCGAGAAACGACTGTTGTGAAATGTAACAGCCATAGAGGCGAAAAATATTGCGTGATAGCGTGATTGGCTGTTTAGCATCACGTCACAACGACCCCACAAAAACCGGGGAGAACGCCAACATGACTTCTTTCGATGAATGGCTCATTCGTGCGATGAGCCGCCTCGATCTCCATTCCCCGTTATTCATCCGCGCGGTCCAAACCCTCGCGGAGTTCAATCTCACGCGCGGATTGCTGCTGATCGCGCTGTTATGGTGGATCTGGTTTCGGTACGACCGCGCGGTCGGGCCACACGGCGAAGCCGCGCGATTGCGCGCCCGCGAAATCGTCATCACTGCGATCGTAAGTGGGCTCATCGCGCTCGCGATCGGCCGTCTTCTCGCTCACGAATTGCCGTTTCGCTTGCGGCCGATCTTCGAGCCGCAGCTTCATGGCCTTTATCCGCCGTCGAACGATCGCGTGATGCTGCCGCGAACGTGGAGTTCGTTTCCGAGCGACCATGCCATGCTGTGGGGCGCCGTCGCCACCGGCATCTTCTTCGCGTCGCGGCCCGCCGGCATCTACGCGCTATTGCATGTGATCGTGCTGATTTGTCTGCCTCGGCTCTACCTCGGCTTGCACTATCCGACCGACCTGTTGGTCGGCTTGGCCCTGGGCATCGTCATTACGTGCATCGTGAACATGCCGCGTATCCGCACGCCAGTGGCGCGGCCGGTGCTGGCGTTTGCGGAACGCTACCCAGGAGTCTTTTTCGGCGCGGCCTTTCTACTCAGCTTCGAATTGGCGACGCAATTCGATGAACTGCGCTTGCTGGCGTTCGGCATCACGCACATGGGCCATTACGCACAGTAGCCGTGAGCTGCGCCCCGTTCCGCCGCACCATGGGCCGCGATAGGCCTGCCCGCACGCGCCGCTCGTTACGTATTCGGGAGGCTGAGCCCGCCCGGATTGCCGACGATCGCCAAAAACTCGCGCCGTGTCGAAGGATCGTCGCGGAACGAGCCCAACATCCGCGAGGTCACCATATGGACACCGGGCTTATGCACGCCGCGCGTCGTGATGCATTGATGCGCCGCCTCGAGGATCACGCCCACGCCTTTCGGTTGCAAGATTTCGTTGAGCGTATCGGCGATCTGCACCGTCATCTTCTCTTGAATCTGTAGCCGCTTGGCAAACGCATCGACGAGCCGTGCGAGCTTCGAGATGCCTACGACGCGATGGTCGGGTAGATACGCCACATGCGCGCGGCCGATGATCGGCACCATGTGGTGCTCGCAGTAGCTCTCGAAGCGAATGTCTTTCAGCACGACCATTTCGTCGTAGCCGTCCACCTCGGAGAACGTGCGCGCGAGGATTTCGCGCGGGTCGTGACTGTAGCCCTCGAAAAATTCTTCGTAAGCTCGAACGACGCGGCCAGGCGTATCGAGCAATCCCTCGCGCGTCGGATCGTCGCCCGCCCATCGAAGCAGTACCCGTACGGCGTCTTCCGCTTCGGCGCGGGTGGGGCGTACCGGCGCGGGGGCTGTCGTGGCGGCTCGCTTCGTGCGTGTGCTGGCTTTCTCGCTCTTCTTGGCTCGGGATCCTTCCTTCATCGTTCGCTCCTCGGTCTACTCGACTCTTTGCCGCGTCAAAATGGGGCCATTGTTTCATGATTCCGGTACGGCTCGTACTGCTACTGTCCCGAGGGGTCCCCTGTCGCCCGCGCTAGCGCCTGCGCCGATCGCCGCCTCGTAGCACAATACGCGACAGTCACCCCCGTGCAATCGTTACGGACTTGTCGAGGAAGCCCCGCCATGTCGTTCGCCAACATCAACGGAATCCGCCTTCACTATCGCATCGACGGCGCCGCTCGCAGCGACGCACCGTGGCTCGTTCTGGCGAACGCGCTCGGGGCCGACCTGACGATGTGGGCGCCGCAGATTGCCGCCTTCTCGCCGCACTTTCGCGTGCTGCGTTTCGATACGCGCGGCCTCGGTTGCTCGGATGCGCCGGCCGGCCCGTACACCGTCGAGCAATTGACGGGCGACCTGCTCGGCTTGCTCGACGCCTTATCGATCGAGCGCGCCCACTTTTGCGGACTATCGATGGGCGGCCTGCTCGGCATCGCGCTGGCGACGCGACACGCGCAGCGATTCGACCGGTTCGTTTTAGCGCACACGGCGGCGCGGCTGGGCGCTCCCGATGTCTGGCACGCACGCGCTCATCAAGCGCGGGAGCAAGGCGTCGGCTCCCTAGCCGACGCGACGCTCAAGCGTTGGTTCACAAGCGCGTTTGCGGCGCGGGAGCCGCTGTTGGTCGCGACGTTCCACGACGCATTCGTTCATACCGACGACGAAGGGTATGCGAGCAACTGCGAGGCCATCGGCGCGGCGGACCTGCGCGCGGAAGTGGGCAAGATCCGTTCTCCCGCACTCGTGATAACGGGCAGCGGCGATCCTTCGGTGGCGCCGGAACTGACGCGGGAATTGGCCGGGACGATCCCCGGCGCGCGCTTGGTGGAATTCGACGCACAGCATTTGTCGAACATCGAACGCGCCGACGAATTTACGCAGGCGGTGCTCGGCTTCCTCACTGCTTAACGTGGTCGAGCCGCGATGGATCGGCGATGAAGTGGTGATCGAGCGGTGATCGAGCGACGATCGCGCATAGATCGACCGAAGCCACGCCGCGATGGCCGCTTGCGTCGCAGGCAGCGCGGCGGTTTGGCCTACTCTTCCGCGTCGTACTGCGAGACAAACTGCATCAAGTACGCGCGCAGCGCCGCTTCGAGCGCGCGATGATCGGCGACGCTCTTCGAGCCAGCTTCGGCTTCTTCGCCGAATAGGCTCGGCGGCGCGTCGTAAAACCCTACCTCGAAGCCTTCACGCAATACGCGAATCTCATGCGCGGCCTCGAGATATTCGGCGACCCAATGAATGCCTTCGATGTGCGTGCCCGTGCGAACCGATGCCGTCATTCGAGCCTCCTTTCGCGGTTGGCGTTGGCGCCAATGAAAGCAGGGTACGCCTGTTGAGCACCGAGCGCACGCGGCGCGTACCGCACACGAGAGCGATGAGGAGGATTGAGCGCCGGGGCTGCTCGCGCCCCGGCTATACGCTCGCTCAGTGGCTGATCGCTTCGAGGGCTCGGCCCTTCGTCGACGGTCCGAGCAAGATCATGCAGATGCCGACGATCATCGAGGCGCCGATGAACACGGCCACGCCGGGTACGCCGTACTTGTGCAGCAGCACGCCGATGGCCAGCCCCGCAAACGCGACGGCGAGCCGGCTCCACGAATAGACGAAGCCGACCGCGCGGGCGCGCACGCGCGTGGGGAAGAGCTCGGCCTGATAGCCGTGATAGGCGTACGACATGACGTTCGAGGCCAGCGTGAACAGCACGCCGAGCAAAATGAGCAGCCCGGGCGCGGACGCTTGCGAAAACAGCGCGATGACGATGCCCATGATCAGCAGGCCGCCGCAGATTTGCGTCTTGCGTTCGATCTTATCGGCGAACAGCGTGCCGAGCAGCGGGCCGAACGGGTTGGCGATCGCGATGATGAAAGCATATTGAAGGCTAGTGGTGATATGCACGCCGCGGCTGATGAGCAGCGTCGGCACCCACGCGGCGAAACCGTAGAAGCCGATTGCCTGCGCCATGTTGAAGATCGAGAGCAAGATCGTGCGCTTCAAGTACAGCGGGCCGAAGATCTCGCCGAACGAGCCGCGTCCTTCCACCTCGTTGCCGACGGGCCGCGGCGGCGGTAGCTTGATGCCTTTCTCCGCCTCGACACGTTGCTCGATATCCGCGACGATGCGCTCGGCTTCGTCCACTCGCCCTTGTCGCGCCAGCCAGCGCGGGCTTTCAGGCACGTTGCGGCGGATGATCCAGACGAACGCCGCACCGAGCGTGCCGATCAGAATCACCACACGCCAATACTCGAGCCCGAACGGGTGGGTGTCCTTGAGGATAAAAGCGAGAAACGCGACGATCGGCACCACGCAGAACGTGATGAACTGATTGACCGCATAGGCGCGGCCACGCTCGCCGCTGGGGATGAGTTCGGAGATGTAGGAGTCGATCGTGACCAGTTCGACGCCGATCCCGATGCCGGCGATGAGCCGCCACAGGTTGATCGCTTGGCCCGAATGCTGGAACGCCATGACGGCTGTGCAGACGACGTACCAAATCAACGACCAGGTGAAGATGAAGCGGCGGCCGAAGCGATCGGCGACGAAGCCGAACACGAGCGTGCCGAGCCAGAGGCCCGCGAAGGTCGCGAAAACAAACGTGCCGAAGCCCGCGACGGCGATCGGCGCGAGCGCCGCGAAAATTCCGAGCGATTCGGGCTTGAACATACCCGACGCCACCATGCCCGGCGCCACGTAGCCCGTGAAAAACAGATCGTAGAACTCGAATACGCCGCCGAGCGAAATGAGCATCACCATGGTCCAGACGGTGCGTGACGGCGGCAGGCGGTCGAACCGCGCTGCGATTGCTAGGGATTGCTGATTGGTCATCTGCGCCTCTTCCGTTCTTCTATGTTTTGCTGTCGAAAGCCTTAAAGACCTTGGTTGCTGCGATGCGCGTACGAAGGCTGACGCGTCGATGCCGCGTATCGGGTCCGGTCGGCCCGCCGCCCACTCTCGCATGTCGTCAATTACTTAACAATGGGTGGGAATACGGACCCGAAAATAAATCCCCCGCCAATGTCGAAATCGTCGCCTATCGTTCGTCGTTGGGATGGAGCCTCTCGAAACATGCTTCGGCTGCGCGAGCGCCTATCCCGCCCAAGCCGCCGGCGAGGCCCTTTCATTAACAACGTACTGAGAATGGAGCACTGAGAATGACCTCGTCCGTCAAACCTATTCCCGAAGGCATGCATACCGTCACGCCGCACCTCGTCTGCGCTAATGCGGCAGAGGCGATCGCGTTCTATGCGAAGGCCTTCGGTGCGATCGAGTTGTTCCGCATGCCCGGCCCAACCGGCAAAATCGCCCACGCGCAGATCAAGATCGGCAACTCGGTGCTCATGCTCACCGACGAAAACCCCGAGTGCGGCATGTCGGGCCCCAAAACGCTGAAAGGCACCCCGGTCAGCCTCTATCTCTACTTCGAGGACGCCGACCAAGCGTTCGATCGCGCCGTATCCGCGGGTGCGACCGTCGTGACGCCGCTCGCCGACATGTTCTGGGGCGATCGCTGGGGCAACGTCGTCGACCCGTTTGGCCATCACTGGCATATTGCGACGCACAAGAGCGACCCGACCATGGAGGAGATGCAACGCGCGATGGCCGAGATGCCGCCCCGCGACGCCTAAGCGCCGGGCGTAGTCGCAACAGTGGTGACGGTGGGGACGGCGGCGGAGGGGGGCGCGGTGCGAAGCGCCTCCGGCGCATCGCTGCAGACGCGGCGCAAGCACGTGCGCAGCCAGCGATGCGCGCAATCGCCGTCCAAGCGCGGATGCCAGATCTGCGACACCGTCACGTCGGGCGTCGCCACCGGCAGCCGGAACGTATACATCCCTTCGCGCGCCGCTTCGGTCTGGCGTTCGGGAACATTGGCGACCAGATCGGATGTTCGCGCGAGTGCGATCGCATCGGGGAAGCTGGGCACGATCACGCTGACGATGCGTTTTGCGCCTGCCTCCCGCAAGGCATCGTCGATCGGGCCGAACGCATGGCCGCGTCGCGAGACGCTGACATGCCGATAGCCGGTGTAGCGCTCGGTCGTCATGACGCTCTCGGCTAACGGATGCCCCATGCGTACGACACCGACGAATTTGTCGCGAAAGAGCGCCTGCACCCGTAGCTCGGGGGCCATGTTGCTGACGACGCCCACTTCGAGATCGGCGATACCGTCGCGCAGCATCGCCCCGCTTTTATCGGGCTTGGCGGCGAAGCGTAGCCGCACGAGCGGCGCCTGCTCTTCGACGAGCGCGGCAATGCGGGCGCCGTAGCGTTCGATGAAGCCGTCGTTGGCGCGGATCGTAAACGTGCGTTCGAGCGAAGCCAGATCGAGCCGTATCGACGGGCGCAACACGTTTTGCGCATCGGCAACAACAGCACTGACCTTCTCTCTGAGCTCAACGGCGAGCGGCGTCGGCACCAGCGAATGGCCCGCCCGCACGAGCAATTGATCGCCCGTGACGATGCGCAGCCGGGCCAGCGCCCGGCTCATCGCGGAAGGGCTCAACTCGAGCCTTTGAGCGGCGCGCACCACGCTTTGCTCGGTCAGCAGCACATCGAGCACGACAAGCATATTCAGATCGATCGAGGTCATGGCGGCCACCCGGGAGAAGCGCCATTCATGGCGTTGTAATCATGAATATAGTGCGCTCTGCGCATCTTCCGCAGTGCGTCAACTACGATTATGCTGAACCCGATATATAAAAAGCGGCACAGGTGTTCCAGCCTTTTTCCGCCCTTTCGCGGCCATACGAGGTGCGGCTCCCTATCCGCATACGCTCATCACTAAAAGCCTCGAACGAACCGCTTATCCTGGTTTTTCTCTTTGCCCCCTCATTGAGTGCTCGGGGGATTTTTTCTTCTCGAATACGCCGTGCCGTTTTCGTTTTATGCGGCCGCTATTGCCGTTGCCGTTCCGCGGTCGGCGCATGTTGCTGGTGACTTGGCATGTTTGCTTTCTTTTGCGGAGTAGAAAATGGAGCAACTGATGAAGCGCGAGGAGTCCGTGCCGCCTTTGCCTTTGCGCGGCGATGCGAGGGGGGTCTCGCCCCTGAGCGAGCGCGAATGCGAAGTATTACGCTGGGCGGCGGCGGGCAAGACGTCATGTGAAATCGGCATGATCCTCGGCGTGACGGAACGGACGATCAACTTTCATGTAGCCAGCGCAATTTCCAAACTCAACGCGTCGAACAAAACGCATGCGGCCGTCAAGGCGCTCATGCTCGGCATCATCGTCTTCAACTGACTCCTTTTCTTCCGGCGGCGAAGCGAGAGGGCGCTGTTGAGATCGGTGCCCGCTATTCGTTTTTTCGTTTTCCGTTTCTCGCTTCTCGTTTGGCCACAGCAGGCTTTCCCGCGCGCCGAATGACCTATCGCTGCGATTCGGCGCGCCTCATCGAATCAAATCGCTCCTTGAAACCGTTCCACCTGCGTCTTGAACGCGTCTGGAACCGGTAACGATGTGTTCTCCTCGTAATCGAACATCACGTGGGTCGAATAGGCCTTGGCCACGATGGGCGCTTCGTCATCGTCGAGCCGCATCAGGTGTTCGATCTCGAAGCTTTTCGAGCCGAAGCGGGTGACGCGGCTGCATACCTTGAGACGATCGCCGTAGCGCGCCGGGCGCACGTATTCGCATGCCGTCTTGACCATGATGTGCGGCAGCTTTTTCGATAAGGGAAGGCCGAGCAGCGCATGCATGAACGTCAAATACGCGTGCTGCAGGTAGTCGTAGTAGACGGCGCTACCGACGTGTCCCATCGCATCGACGTCGCGATACTTCACCTCGATCGGCGTTTCGAAGTGCGGCTTGTCCATGATCTCGTCTCCTTTGAAGGTTTTCGTGTGCGTTCAGGGATGGAGCTGGAACGCATCGACAGGCTACGGATCATCCGGGCGCGAATGAACTGAAAGAAGTGTCAGTCAACCTCCCTATTCTGAGAGTTCTGCCAGTTTCCGCATGAATCGGCCTCGGCTCTAATGCGACCCATTCCATCGGACGCGGCGCGGTTGCCGCGTCTCACAGAGCGGAGGAGACCATGGCTACTATCGTCGCCCATCTTTCGCCGACGCCGTCCGGTCGGCTCATCACGGCAGCGCAATTGCGGGCGCTGTTACCCCCGAGCGGCACGGCGCTCGCGCTCGTGCGCGAAACCCGGCAAGCGCTGGGCCGCATTCTCACTCGTGAGGATGGGCGACTTGCGCTCATCGTCGGGCCCTGTTCGGTTCACGATGCACGGGCTGCACTCGATTACGCCCGACGGCTCGCGCCGTTGCGCGACGCCTACCGCGATGCGCTCGAAATCGTCATGCGCGTCTACCTGGAAAAGCCGCGCACGACGCTTGGTTGGAAGGGATTGATCAACGATCCGAACCTCGACGGCACTTATCAAATCGACGAAGGATTGCAACGCGCGCGGCAACTGCTCATCGATATTCACGCGCTCGGCGTGCCGGCCGCGACGGAATTCCTCGATTTGATGGCGGTGCGCTATGTCGACGATCTGGTCTCTTGGGCCGCGATCGGCGCCCGTACGACGGAATCGCCGATGCACCGTCAGGCCGCGTCCGGATTGTCGTTGCCCATCGGCTTTAAAAACGGCACCGACGGCAACGTGAGGATCGCGATCGATGCGCTGGCCGCCGCGCGGGCGCCGCATCACTACTTGACCGTATCGATGGACGGGCGCATCGAGGTTGCGTCGAGCAACGGCAACCCGGCGGCGCATGTCGTCCTGCGCGGCGGCCGCAAGCCGAACTACGACCGCGCGAGCCTCGATGCGGCGTGCGCCGAGCTCGTGCGCGCACGCATGACGCCGGCCGTGGTGATCGATGCGAGCCACGGCAATAGCGGCAAGGTCGCGCGCGCGCAACTCGACGTCTGCGCCGATCTGGCCCGCCGCATCGCCGAGGGCGAGAAACGCATCGCGGGCGTGATGGTCGAGTCGAATCTCGCGGCGGGACGGCAAGACATCGTGCCCGGTGTGCCGCTGGCCTACGGGCAGAGCGTCACCGACGAGTGTCTCGGCTGGAGCGACACCGTGGAGTTGATCCGCTTGCTCGCGCGCGCCGTTCGCACGCAACGCCGCACGGCGCTTTTTCGCAGCGCGTTAGCGTCGCGCGTTTTTCCCGAACCGACAGGAGGCAGCCTTGAACGCACCCATTGAGATACCGATTCGACTCGATTGGAAAGGCGAGGGTGCAAGCCGCACGCCGTTCGAAGCCTATACGAGCGAAGCGCTCTATCAACGCGAGCTCGAGCGGCTCTTTTACGCAGGACATTGGTGCTATATCGGGCTCGAAGCCGAGATCCCCAACCCTGGCGACTTCCGGCGCACCGAAGTGGGCGAGCGCTCGGTGGTGATGGCGCGCACGCCCGACGGCGAGGTGGCCGTGTTCGAGAACGCCTGTGCGCATCGCGGCATGCGGTTTTGCCGCGAACGATCCGGCCACACCACGGATTTCCATTGTCCCTATCACCAATGGAACTACGATCTGTGCGGCAACCTGATCGGCGTGCCGTTCCGTCGTGGGGTGAAGCAAGGGGGACGCGTCAACGGCGGCATGCCGGCCGATTTCGACCCACGCAATCACGGCTTGAAGCGGTTGCGTGTGTCGACGCGCGGCGGCGCGGTGTTCGCCACGTTCGATCAGGACTGCGAGTCATTCGAAGACTTTCTCGGTCCGCGCATCCTGTCCTATTACGACCGCTTGTTCCACGGCCCGAAACTCACGGTGCTCGGCTATACGCGTCAACGCATCCCAAGCAACTGGAAGTTGATGCAAGAGAACATCAAGGACCCGTATCACGCCGGGCTGCTTCATACGTGGTTCGTCAACTTCGGCTTATGGCGCGCCGATAACCCGGCGCGGCTCGAAACGGATGCGCATCGACGCCACGGCGCGATGATCTCCATCCGCAGCGGTGGCGGGGGCGGCGAGGTCACGCATAACGTGACGAGCTTCAAGGAGCGGATGACGCTCAACGACAACCGCTTTCTCGACATCGTTCATGAGCCGTGGTGGGGCGACCCGACGGTCGCCATGCTGACGCTGATGCCGAGCGTGATCATTCAGCAGCAGGTCAACGCGCTATCGACACGCCGCATTCGCCCCATCGGCCCGGGCGTATTCGATTACGTGTGGACGCACTTCGGCTTCGAGACCGACGACGAGGCGATGACGCGACGGCGCTTACGGCAAGCGAATCTATTCGGCCCGGCCGGGTTCGTCTCGGCCGACGATGGCGAAGTCATCGAATGCGTGCAGGAGAGCTTCGACACGATTGGCCAAGGACACGTATTCAACGAACTAGGCGGCCGCCAAGTGGATGACGGCACCGACCATATGGTCAGCGAAACGCTGGTACGTGGCATGTACCAGTACTGGCGCCAGGTCATGGAGGCATGAGCGATGACGACGATCTCTACCGCAACGCCGCAGCCGGCGACGCAGACGGCCCCTCGTTTGAGTTTCGATGCCTATTACGAGCTGGTTTCGTTCCATGCGCGCTATGCCGCCGCGCTCGATCAAGGCGACTGGGATGCATGGCCCGAGTTTTTCATCGACGAATGCATCTACAAGGTCGTGCCGCGCGAAAACTACGAACACGGGCTGCCGCTTGCCGTGATGGACTTCGAGAGCAAAGGAATGCTGAAGGACCGCGTCTACGGCATCAAAGAGACGCTGTTCTACGATCCCTACTATCAACGCCATATCGTCGGCTTGCCCGTCGTGCATGCGGTGCGCGGCAATCTCATCGAAGCCGAAGCGAACTATGTGGTGCTTCGAACCAAGACGGAGCAAATCGGCGACGTCTATAACGTCGGCCGCTATCTGGACCGTTTCCGGCAGACCTCGCGCGGATTGCGTCTCGAATCGCGGTTGTGCGTCTATGACAGCGAAATGATTTCGAACTCGCTGATCTATCCGATCTAGGAGACCAGGGTCATGGAAACGGAATGGAAAGAGGTGTCGACGGAAGCCGAAGTGCGCGAGGCGGGCGTATCGGCGGTCTATGCCGGCGATCGAGAGATCGCGCTTTATGCGGTGCGCGGCGCGATCTATGCCACCGAGAATCGATGTACGCATGGAGAGGCGCGCTTGAGCGACGGCTTTTTGCTCGACGACGAGATCGAATGTCCGCTGCATCAAGGGCGGTTCAATGTGCGCGATGGATTGCCGATGTGCGCGCCGTTGTTTGCGCCGGTGCGTGTGTTTCCGGTGAAGGTGGATTTAGGGCGCGTTTTCGTGCTGGTGCCGGTGCAGGCCAATGAGGATTCGGCCGCAATGACGGCGCCGCGCGCTTGCGGCGGTGCGTGTCATGCTGGGGCGCCGAGATGACGGCCTATGTCGTGGTGGAAGTCGAGATACGGGACGCGCAGGCATTTGCGGCTTATCGACAGTTAGGACTACCAACGATCGCGAAGCACGGCGGACGCGTCCTGGCTCGTAGCGATGAAGCTATTTCGCTCGAAGGCGAATGGCATCCGCCGCGCATCGTTATCGTCGAGTTTCCGAGCGTCGAGGCCGCGCAACGGTGGCATGCGTCGCCCGAGTATCAGGCGGCGAGGCGGCTTCGATTGGCTGCGGGAACGACGCGCAGTGTGGCGTTCGAGGCGTTAATGGCGTAGCGTCACGGGAGACGGGGTAGAACGCCGACGGCCAAACGGCCGTACCGGCAGACCCCGTCTTTCCCACCCATCGAACTAGGAGAAAAAGCCATGGCAGCGTATGCGATTTTCGATGTCGATATTCACGATCCCGAGCATTACGGCGAGTATCGTGAGCTGGCGACGCCCACGATCGCGCAATACGGCGGGCGCTATCTCGCGCGCGGCGGCGAAGCCTCCAACCTCGAAGGCGATTGGCAGCCTAAGCGCATCGTCGTGTTGGAGTTCGACTCGTTAGAGCAAGCGCGCGCGTGGTACGACTCGCCCGAATACCGCGCCGCGAGGGCGGTTCGCGAGCGTACTGCTCGAACGAAAGCGATTTTCGTCGAAGGTGTGTAGTCGCTTCGATGGGTTGCCGTCGAGCGAATGAACCGATGAATCAATGAGCCATTGACCCGCCGAGGCGCGCTTCGCAGCTAAGCCGCTGCAGCCAGCGCGGATGCCGGCCTTTCCGAGGAATGACATGGGATCAACCTATTGTGGACGCCACGGGCCGCGTGTCGCGGTGATCGGTGCAGGTCTCGGCGGTGCGGCGATAGCGGGACTGATGCAGCGAATCGGTTATGACGTCACCGTCTATGAGCAGTACGATCGATTCGTGCCGGCGGGCGGCGGGATTCATCTGAGTCCTAACTTGATGCGCGTGATGCGTTGCTTGGGCGTGCATCGCCATGTGCTGCTAAAGGGTCAAGAGCCGCACGCGTTTCTCAACCGAGACGCGGTGACAGGCGACATGCTCTACGCCCTCAAGCTCGGAGAGGCCGCCAATCGCCGTTTCGGGGCGCCGTTCGTCGCGCTGCGGCGCGGCGAGCTTCACATTGCATTGATGTCGTGCGTGGCGCCGGGTACCGTGCAATGGGGCAAGCGTTTGGCGGGGCTCGATTGGCGTGGCGAGACGATGGCGCTTGCGTTCGAGGACGGCACGCGCGTTGGCGCCGACATCGTCGTGGCGGCGGATGGCTTGCGCTCGCGCGTGCGCAGCGTGCTGCGCGGTCATGAGCGACCTGTGTTTTCCGGTCAGGTGGCCTTCCGTGGTTCCTATCCGCGCGAGGGGCTGGTCGGACTGCAGGTAGACGATCTGACCAAGTGGTGGAGCGACGATCGGTTCGTCCTTTCGTACTGGCTCGATCGTTCGCGACGCGACTTCTATTTCGCCGCGATGATGCCGCAGGCGACATGGCCGAACGAGATGTCGTTCATGCCCGCCGATGTCGATGAGATGCGGGCGGCTTTTGTCGATTTTCATCCCGATGTCAGGCGCATGCTTGCGGGTGCGCCACAAGGCAGCGTGGCGAAGTGGGCCTTGTTCGAACGGCCGCCGTGCTTCGAGTTCGGCACGGGGCGCGTGGTGTTGATCGGCGATGCTTGCCATCCGATGCGGCCGTTCATGTCGCAAGGCGCGGCGATGGCGCTGGAAGATTCGGTGATGCTGACGCGGGCGCTGCTCGGTACCGGTGATTTCGAGGCAGCGGCGCGGGTGTTCGCCGATGCGCGACGGGAGCGGCTCGCGCGCGTGCATTGCGTATCGGCGGCGAACACGTTTATGCGTGGCGATACCGATCCGCAGTGGGTGTTTGGGTATGACGTGCTTACCGAGGGAGCCTCGGCGACGTTGCCGGCGCTAAGGACGCTGCCGGCGGTGGGGATGATGGCGGCGTAGGAGGACCGCTGAGAAACGCTGGAGCTGAAGTTTCGGTGTGCCGACGCGACTGAGAAGAAACGAGTGTTTGTGTTGGCCCTGGTAGCCAACTAAGAAACGGTTTCAAAAAGATCCGAAGAGGCGGCTAACATTTTCAACGTCCTGTTAACCTTGGCCGTCGTGACAGACGACCCAGGGAGATTGGGAAGCTTTATGAAATCGTTTCTTATTCGGGTAAGTCCGCGCGTGTGGCCGAGATGGACCTCAAGAAGGGAAGCCGTCTGATCGCAGTCGCCGATAGCGCCGTGTCGCCCATTGCGTCGCACGCGGATAGCATGACGTGAGCACATGCGACTAAGGTGGCGGAATTTGTTGCCGATATTCCGTCATGCGTTCACAAGTTGGAATTAGTTACTTCCTGTGCCGAGGTTAATTCCCAATCTATTGCTGCGCGGTAGATTTGTCGGCGCGCGTTAATTAGAATCTGGCGAACTTAAAAGAACGCAAAGATTCGCCATGGCCGACGCGACCGTCTTACAACCGAAAC
>Ga0157369_10001852_pt1 | contig 25575 bp, 28 predicted proteins | sample C25metaG_FD_113461 | JGI IMG/M metagenome (GOLD analysis project Ga0157369, IMG submission 113461) | Corn rhizosphere microbial communities from Kellogg Biological Station, Michigan, USA - C2-5 metaG | ecosystem: Host-associated > Plants > Roots > Rhizosphere > Soil | place: USA: Michigan... | reverse complement strand
GTACTCGCAAAGCAGGCGCTCGACGATGCGCAAGCCAAGTACGACGGCAACGAAGCCAAAGTAGCCAGCTTGCAGCGCACGCTGGATTTGGCCGTGCTGGGACCGAGGAAGGAAGAAATCGACCAGGTAAGAGGCCAGATCGAGCAGGCAAGCGGCGCGTTGGCCTATGCGCAGACACAACTGGATAACACCGTGATCAAGGCGCCTGTCACAGGCACGATTCTTGATCGTAACGTCGAAAAGGGCGAATTTATTACGACAGGGTTCGTAGGCGACAAGGGAGCCAAAGGCTACATCGTGACGATGGCCGACCTGAATGATCTGCAGGTGGAGCTGGATATCACACAGGGTGATTTTCCGAAGCTTGGTCCGCAGCAGAAGGGAATCGTCACAACAGACGCCTATCCCGACCGCAAGTATCAAGGCACGATCCAGCAGGTGTCACCCGAAGCCGACCGGTCGAAGGCCACCGTGCAAGTGAAAGTGCAGGTAAAAAATCCGGACGGTTATCTGCGGCCGGATATGAATGCCACGGTGAATTTTTACAACGATGCTCCGGCGGCGTCGACGGCGGAGAACAAGCGAGTCATCGTTATTCCAACCTCGGCGGTGCAGAACGGCAGCGTGTTTGTTGTAGTGAACGGCCATGCCAGAAAGCGCGCCGTGACAACCGGCGGCTCGTCGGATAAGGGCGTCATGATCGAGAGCGGATTGATCGGCGGAGAAGAGCTCATCCTGGGACCTCCGGCCGACCTGAAGGATGGACAGCACGTAGAAGTGAAGCAATGAAACAGGATCATATGAGTGAAACGGTCGTAACCACCAGCAAGCTGAGCAAAGAATATGTGCGCGACGAATTTCATGTCGTGGCATTGGATGCGGTCGACATCAACATTCAAAAGGGTGATTTCGTGGCCTTAATGGGTCCGTCCGGCTCGGGCAAGTCCACGCTGCTACATCTCATCGCGGCCATGGATAAGCCGAGCGACGGCCAGATACAGGTTCTAGGCTCCAATCTGCGGCAGATGAGCGATAAACAAATCGCGCATTGGCGCAACGAGCATATTGGGTTCATCTTCCAGTCGTTCAACCTGATTCCGGTGTTGACCGCGCTCGAAAATGTGGAGCTGCCGCTGAAGCTTACGAAGCTTGGCAAGAAAGAACGGATCGAACACGCGGAAACTGCGCTCAAGCTCGTGGGTCTCGGCGATCGCATGGGTCATCTGCCGAAGCAATTGTCAGGCGGCCAGGAGCAGCGCGTTGCCATTGCACGTGCGATTGTCACGGACCCGGATCTCATACTTGCCGACGAGCCTACCGGCAACCTGGACGCGGCGGCAGCCGAAGATGTGCTCACCATGTTGAAGCGCCTGAACCGCGAATTCGGCAAAACCATAGTCATGGTGACGCACGATCCGCACGCCGCGAGATTTGCAGAGACTATCCGGCATTTGGAAAAAGGACAACTGCTGCCGCTCGGTACGTTGCCTGCGGATTGGGCATCCGCAATGGCCGGCCGGAATTAGTGTCTGAAGTGGCGAACGCCGGTAAACACCATCGCCAAGCCTAGTCGATCCGCCGCCGCGATCACATCAGCATCCTTTACCGACCCACCCGGTTGGATAAACGCAGTTACGCCGTGCTTGGCCGCTTCTTCCACTCCATCCGGGAAAGGAAAGAATGCGTCAGAGGCAACCACGGAGCCCGCCAGCGGCAAGACGGCCTTCATTGCACCAACTTTTACGCTGTCGACGCGGCTCATCTGACCTGCGCCCACGCTGATCGTCTGCCCGTCGCGCGCATAGACAATGGCGTTCGACTTGACGTGCTTACACACCTTCCAGCCGAATAACAATGCCCGCATCTCTTCCGCCGTCGGCTGCCGCGCGCTCTTGATCGATATCTCCGGCGATGCCGTATCGGCGGTTTGCGCAAGCAGCCCTCCCGAGATAGAGCGAATCGTTAGCTCCGGTTGGATCGTCGGCGTTACCCGCACCAGACGCAGATTTTTCTTGGCTCGCAAGATCGTGAGCGACTCTTCGGAAAACGCCGGGGCCGCGATTGCCTCGACAAAAAGCTTTGAGACCTCGCTGGCGGTATCCTCGTCCAGTTCGCGATTGAACGCCAGTACGCCGCCGAAGGCCGAGACAGGATCGGCTTCGAGCGCCTTGAGATAGGCCTTCCTAAGAGTCGCTTGCTCCGCGCAGCCGCACGGATTCGTGTGCTTGATGATGGCCGCGGCGGTGCCCTCGAATTCCTGGATAAGCTGCCAGGCGGCGTCGAGATCCACTAGGTTGTTGTAGGAAAGTTCTTTCCCGTGCAGTTGCTCGGCGCCCGCAATTCCTGCCTTCGCGACTGTATAGAGCGCGGCCTGCTGGTGAGGATTTTCGCCGTACCGAAGAACCGCCGCACGCCGGGCAGAGATGTCGAGCGTCTCGGGCAGCATGGTTGCGGGCGCGTCCACGGTAAGCAATCGACGCGAAACAGCCCGATCATAAGCCGCCGTATGTAAGAAGGCTTCCTGCGCCAGACGCCAGTGTGTAGCGGCGCTCAGTTCGCCGGTCTTCAACTCCGTCATGAGTTGCTCATATTGAGCCGGCGAGACGACCACGGCGACATCTTGAAAATTCTTGGCGGCCGCACGAATCATAGTCGGTCCGCCGATGTCGATATTTTCGATGAGTTCCTCGCGCGTGACGCCCGGCTTTGCGGCGATCTTCTCGAACTGATACAAGTTCACCACCACCATCTGAATCGGCGGAATGTCATGTTCTTCGAGCGCCTGCATGTGCTCGCGATTGGCGCGGATCGCCAGGATCCCGCCGGCGATGCGCGGATGGATCGTCTTCACGCGCCCATCGAGCATCTCTGGAAATCCGGTGATTTCGGCGACTTCCAGAACTGGGATTTGATCGTCGCGCAGCAGTTTCGCCGTGCCGCCGGTAGAGATCAACTCCACTCCCAGCTCGTGCAACTGCCTGGCAAATGGCAGCAATCCCGTTTTGTCCGTTACGCTCAGCAGCGCCCGCTCGATTCGAGGCATAAACACTCATTTTCGCTTACATGAATAAAATTGAATCGTGCCCCACTATGCAACGCTTATTCCCGGCGACGGTATTGGTCCGGAAGTCGCGCAAGCTACCGTCCGCGCGGTGGAAGCGACGGGCGTCGATCTCGTGTGGCGCCGCGCGGAATTGAACGAAGCCATCATTCTCGAAGCTGGCAAGACGCTCCCGCAGTATCTGCTCGACTCGCTGCGCGAGACGCGCGTAGGGCTCAAGGGTCCTGTGACGACACCTGTCGCCGAAGGCTTTCAGAGCGTCAACGTAGCGCTGCGAAAGACGCTCGATCTGTTCGCCAACGTGCGGCCCGTAAAGACCTTGCCGGGAATCAAGAGCCGCTTCAGCGATGTCGCCATCGACATGGTCATTTTTCGCGAGAACACGGAAGACCTGTACTCCGGCCTCGAGCACGAAATCGTAAAGGACGTAGTGACAAGTCTCAAGGTGATTACGCGGACCGCGTCGGAACGTATTGCCCGTTATGCATTCACCTATGCGCAGAAAAATAGCAGGCAGCGCGTGGCTGCTATTCACAAAGCGAATATTATGAAGCTTTCTGACGGCCTCTTCATTCGCTGCTGCCGCGAAGTCGCCCAACAGTTTCCGCAAATTCAATATAAGGAACTGATCGTCGATAACGCTTCCATGCAACTCGTCATGCGTCCAGAAACTTTCGACATATTGCTATTGCCGAATCTCTATGGAGACATCGTGTCGGACCTGGCCGCCGGCCTGGTGGGCGGGCTGGGGACTGTTCCCGGCGCGAACATGGGCGAGACACACGCAGTGTTTGAAGCCGTACACGGCAGCGCTCCGGACATCGCGGGGCAGGGCAAAGCGAACCCCACCGCACTCATGCTTTCGGCCGCCATGCTACTGGTTCACCTGGGTGAGAAAGCGGCGGCCGACAAGCTGCAAACCGCGATTGAAGCTGTCTATCGCACGGGCAAATGTTTGACCAGCGATGTAGGCGGTACGGCGTCCACGGAAGAATTCACGGACGCCGTGGTGAAAGCGATCAAAGGTTGACTACAGACCTTTTTTGCCAACAAACGCAATCAGGTCGACGACGCGATTCGAGTAACCCCATTCGTTGTCGTACCAGGAGACAACCTTTACCAGGTTGCCGCCGAGTACCTTCGTCAACTCCGCGTCCACGATCGAACTGTTGGGATTATGCAGCATGTCGGTCGATACTACTGGATCGGTCGTGTAGGCCAGAATGCCTCTCATAGGACCATCAGCCGCCTTTTTCAGCTCTGCGTTGACGGCTTCGGCAGTCACATCTTTTTTGAGTACAGCCACAAAATCCACCACTGAAACATCGGGCGTCGGCACGCGCATGGAGTAGCCGTCCAGCTTGCCTTTCAGCTCCGGCACGACGAGGCCGATGGCTTTCGCCGCGCCCGTGGAGGTGGGAATCATGTTGAGCGCTGCCGCTCGTGCACGCCGCAAGTCTTTGTGTTGAAAATCGAGCACCGGCTGATCGTTCGTGTAGCTGTGGATGGTCGTCATCGAGCCTTTCTCGATGCCGAAGGAATCGTTCAGCACCTTGACTAATGGCGCCAGGCAATTCGTCGTGCAGGAAGCATTCGAAATGACGTGATGCTTCGCATGATCGTAGGTGTTTTCGTTTACACCGAGCACCACCGTCACATCTTCGCCTTTGGCCGGGGCGGAAATGATTACCTTCTTGACCGAGCCGCGCAGGTGCTTCTTGGCATCCACCGCATCGGTGAACCGGCCGGTGGATTCGACCACCACTTGCACGCCCAGGCTGGGCCAATCGATCTCCGCGGGGTCCTTGGTGGCGAAGACCTTGATAGTTTTGCCGGCCACGTGTACGCCATCGCTTTCTGGCCTCACTTCATGCTTGAGATGGCCGAGAATGGAGTCGTACTTCAACAGGTGCGCCAGCGTTTTGGTATCGGTCAGATCGTTCGCCGCGACAAATTCGATTTCCGGATTACCTAATCCGGCGCGGACTACATTGCGACCGATCCGGCCGAAGCCATTGATTCCTACCTTTATTGGCATATACTGCTCATTTTACGGGTAAAAAGCTGGTACCCTGCAAATCTTCGATGCGATAGTAAAATAACAGGGTGAAAGTCGTTGCAAGGCGGGCTCACGAGCGGTTAAAGGTTCTTCTGGGCCGGTTTCCCTCGGTTGCCCTCCTGGGACCCCGTCAAGTGGGCAAGACCACTCTCGCCGAAGAAGTGGCGGATGAGCTCGGTCACAAAGCCGTGTATGTCGATCTCGAACTTCCCTCGGATCGAGCCAAGCTTTCCGACCCCGAACTATATTTCGCCGCTCATGAGAAGCAGCTCGTCATTCTCGACGAGATCCACCGCGCTCCCGGCATTTTTCAAACGCTACGCAGCATAATCGACCGCCGCAGAAGAAGGGGGCAACGTACGCAACAGTTCCTTTTTCTAGGCTCCGCCTCGATCGATTTGTTGAAGCAATCCGCCGAGAGCCTGGCGGGCCGCATCGCGTATCTGGAGCTGACGCCGTTCCTGATCACTGAGCTTGATGGGGAAAAACCGAGGGTCGTGGATCGGCTCTGGGTGCGCGGCGGATTTCCGGATAGCTACCTCTCCCCGGATGACGCAGGCAGCTTCGATTGGCGGCAGGCGTTCATCCAGACTTATCTGGAACGCGATTTGCCGGCCTTGGGACCGCGTCTGCCCACGGAAACGGTACGCCGATTCTGGCAAATGCTGGCACATAGCCAGGGCCAATTGCTGAACGCTTCCCGGTTGGCGTCCGGACTTGGAGTAAGCGGACAGACCGTGGCGAGATACCTCGATACACTGGTCGATCTCCTGCTGGTGCGACGACTGCCGCCGTGGACCGCTAATCCCTCGAAGCGACTGGTGCGGTCTCCGAAGGTCTATGTGCGTGACACGGGGGTCGCGCATGCTCTGCTAACAATCCCGGACTTGGAGACGCTATTAGGTCATCCGGTCGCCGGCCCGAGTTGGGAAGGCTTTGTCATCGAGAATCTGATCGCCGCAGCGCCCGCGGGATCGAAAGCGTGGTTCTATCGAACGGCGGAAGGCGCGGAGATCGACCTTCTACTCGATCTCGGTCCGGCAGGGCGTTGGGCAGTCGAAGTGAAGCGTTCTCTCGCGAACCCGAGTCCGAGCAAGGGGTTCCATCTGGCATCGGATGATGTGAAAGCGACGCGGCGACTGGTTGTTTACCCCGGACAAGAGCCGTATCACATCGATCCGAAAACCGAAGTGACTCCGCTCGATCGACTCGCACGATCGTTGAGCAAGACGGGTGACGTGGAATTCGAAGCTGATTAGCGTGGAGCCGGCAACGGCGGTGCGGTTGTTCCTCCGATATTGGCGTACGATTCCTGAACCGATACGACCTTTGTCTCACTAAACTTCACAAAGGTCATCTTGCCCGGCGGTTCTCCATATACCCAGTCTTCGATTTCATCGCCGTCTCGATTGGTTTCGCGGCTTTTACTCCTGGGTCTACCCATGGCGAGCATCACCTGATCGCGATCCATCCCTTCGATCGCACGCTGCTCTTTGATAGCTTTTTTAATCGGCTCCGGCAGCTTATCTACATACTGCTCCGATGCGGAGTGCTTTTCGAAATCGAAAACGGGCGCCAACATCTGGCGGATTTCGGCTGCCTTCAAGGAAGGCACCGGTCCGGGGAACACCAGCGCGATACGAGACCCGCGCGCCGCCTGGCCGCTCTGATTGGTCGGGACAGGGGAAGTGGAGCCACCCCCACCCATGCCGATCTGAACGTGGTCGTACCAGTGCCCCGTTCTGGTGCCACCGTTGATTTCAAGCACAATCCTCTTGTCTTCAATTTGCACCTGGGTTATCTGGATCTGATCTCCCAGCCGAGCCGCAGGACCATTGTCCTGCAGGGCCCGCTCCCAGATACCCTTGTCGTACTGACCGGTGCTCTGAATGACGAGCGGCTTCTTCGAGACGGGCAGAATCACTTTGGCAGTTGCGAACTCCGCAACCAATCCCCGCTCGATCTCGACACGCTCATCCATGCTGAGTTTGTCGCCGCGGGCGGTGGTAACCAATCCCAAGAGGAGTAACGCTACAAGGACGGCTCGTTGAGAATTTGCGCTATGGCTGCGGTTTGCGTGCGCACCGGAGCCTTGGCTAGCGCGAAAAACAGACCGACGGCAAAAATAGTGGTCAACAGCCCACCCTCCGGACCGTAATCCCCGCCGCTCCAGAGAGGCAAAAGATCCCATCGGTAAGAGTACCTCGATACCTCGATTGTAAGCCCGCTCAGGTTGACTCCGAATAGCGGCAAAACGGCATTCCAGCCAAAATGCAGGCCAAGCGGCAGCCACAAATCATGACTGCGCAAGAAGGCATACCCAAGCAAAATTCCCCACAAGATAGTGTTGAGAACGGCGAGCGGAGAGGAGTACGGATTGGACATGTGCGTCAGACCAAAAATGACTCCCACCGGCAAGACAGTGGCATACGGCCCCATTTTTTCGATCAGCAGTTGGAACGCATAGCCTCGAAAAATCATTTCCTCGCCGGCCGCGGCAAACCATAAGGCCGCGAGAAAAAATAGCAGGCTCGGCCAGGCGAACGACGAATTTTCACGCAGAACCAGATGCCCGGTGCCAGCGAGCAACGGCGCGAGCAACATCAGGGCAGCAGCACCCCCACCGAACAGAATTCCGGTGATGAAATTCAGGGCCGACAGCCGGCCCAGTTGTAGGCCGATGTCGGTAAACGGGCGCCGGTCGAAAATCTTCATCGTGAGCAGGTTGGCGAGCAGGCCGGTGGCACCGAGGCCGAGTGTACCCGCCACCAACACCCCAAAGACCATATATAAGGCCGAAGTAAGGAACTTTACGGAAACATACACTGTCGCTACGAAGAAGGCCACCCGGATAACAGTTCCGAGCCTTGTGTCCTTGGTTGGGGTGTCCGGTGTTGGAGTCGGTGGGGCTGGGGACTGCGGGTTTAGGGGCGGCGACTCCATCGTCTGAAGAACAATCTAATCCTAACCGTAGGGCTGTTCGAACCGATAATATATGTATGCAGGAGATGCAAAACCGGCGCGAAGACAATCGGCTGCTGTGTGCCGAACTGGTGGAATTGACATGGCAGGATGAAGCCGGGCGCGCGCGACGACGAGTTGCCAACCTGGAGGACATTTCCCTCTCGGGCATATGCCTTCAGGTGGAGAGTCCTATTCCGGCAGGAACAGACATCGCCATGCACTATGGCGACGGGCAGCTTGTAGGAACCATTCGTTACTGTCGTTATCAGGAGACCGGTTACTTCCTCGGCGTGGAACTAGCGGAGGGATGCCGCTGGTCGAGCCAGCACTATCGGCCGGAACACCTGCTCGATCCCAGCGAGTTAGTTGAGAAAGCCATGCAGCGACATAAGTCCGAGAGCATGCACGTCCACTAGTTCCTAGCGCCCAGCAGCACGGTCACACCACAGTACAATTCGTAGACGGCAGAAACGCGTGCTCTGCGCGTTGGCCGAAATATGGGCCGGATGAAAAGTGAGCCAATGAGTTCGGCCCGCGGCGTCTATGCGGCGGTTGCAACACCGCGGGTGCCCTATTCTATCGAAGTGGATCCAGCCGCGCTCTTCGACTATCTGGACGGAATCGTGCGCGCAGAGGTCGACGGCGTCGTTCTCTTCGGATCCACCGGCGAGTTCGTGCATTTCGAACTAGAGGATCGTACGCGCGTCGCGACACTGGCTATCAAGCGTTGCCGTGTGCCCTTGCTGGTGAACGTATCCCATTCCAGCGTGGACGGTGCGCTTGATCTCGCCGACTGCGCGATAGAAGCGGGCGCGGCCGGCCTACTGCTCATGCCACCGTATTTCTTCCGCTACAACGAAGAGCAGATCTTTGCTTTCTATTCCGAATTTGTTTCCGCGATCGATGGGCGCGTAAAGCTGTATCTCTACAACATTCCGCAATTCACGAATCCAATTTCTGCCTCCCTCGCCACACGGCTGCTTTCGATGGGCGCTTTTGCTGGAATCAAGGATTCGGGAGGCGATTGGCAGATGTTTGAGGCTTTGCAAGCCTTGCACACCAGATTGCCTTTCCAATTGCTGGTGGGAAGCGATAGCCTCTATATACGAGCCCTTCCGGCGGGGGCCGACGGCGTGGTTTCTGGTGTAGCTGGAGCGGTCCCGGAATTGATGGTTTCCCTCGATCGGGCTCTCCGCATGAACGATCCGGGCAAAGCGCTCCGGCTGAACACGCGGCTGGGCGAGTTTATCGCCTGGGTGGAGAAGTTTCCCGCATCGCTTGCCATCAAGCGCGCGGCTTGTATGCGCGGCTGGAAACTGGATCACGCGCGCATTCCTCTCGACCAAAACACGGTCGCCCAAATAGGCGCCTTCGAACGGTGGTTCCGCGAATGGCTGCCCGTTGTCTTGCACGAATCGGCTCCATGAGAGCTTAGTGGATATGTCTCCCGACGAGTTCCGGCAGGCGGCCTACCGGCACGCCGATTGGATCGCCGATTATCTGGAAAATGTGCGTGATTATCCAGTGGCGGCCGCGCTCGCCCCGCACGATCTGACCGCAAGGCTGCCGGCGGCGGCGCCCGAACACGGCGAGCCCATCGAGAAAATATTTGCCGACTTCCGATCGATGATATTCCCGGCGCTGACGTTGTGGAACCATCCGCGCTTCTTCGCGTATTTCTCGGTTTCGTCGAGCCCGCCTTCCATGCTGGCCGATTTTCTGGCCGCCGCGGTTAACGTCAACGCCATGCTGTGGAAGTCCGCACCGGCCGCAACCGAACTGGAACAAGTCACACTCGGCTGGCTGCGGAAATGGCTGTCACTTGACGAGACATTCTTCGGCGTCATCTACGACACGGCTTCCGTAGGCGTCATGCAGGCCATTGGAGCGGCCCGCGAGTGGCTTGACCCTGGTATCCGTGAAAAGGGCATGGCTCCGGGACTTACCGTATACATTTCCGAGCACACACATTCTTCCGCCGAGAAAGCAGCGATTACGCTCGGATTCGGCCGCGAGAACGTCCGCAAGATAGCGGTGGACGATTGTTTTCGCATGCGCGTGGACCTGCTCGAACAGGCGATCCTGTACGATCTGGCTCGTAATAAGCGGCCATGCTGTATCGTGGCGTCCGTGGGCTCGACCTCGACCAGCGCGATCGAGCCTATCCCTGAAATCGCCGCCATCGCCGAGCGCTACCAAATCTGGCTGCACGTAGACGCTGCCTACGGAGGGCCCGCAGCGGTAGTGCCAGAGATGCGGCACATTTTGAACGGCGTGGAACGTGCGCATTCGGTGATCCTGAATCCGCATAAATGGTTATATGTGTCGATCGATTGCAGCGTTTTGTATACGCGCTTTCCCGAAGTTTTCCGCCAGGCATCGGCGCTCGGAGCGGAGTATCTCAGGACTACCGAGGACGACCAAGTCGTCAACTACATGGACTACGGCGTGCAGTTGGGTCGCCGCTTTCGCGCCCTGAAACTTTGGTACGTTTTCCGTTACTATGGCCGCGACGGCGTGATCGCGCTGCTTCGCGAAGCGCTGCGTCTGGCACAACTGCTCAAAACGCTGGTCGAATCGAACAGCGACTTCGAACTCTCGGCGCCGGTGCCACTATCCCTGGTTTGTTTCCGGCATCGCGTGGGCGATGAGTTCAATCGAAGGCTACTGGCGGAAATCAACGCGAGCGGCCAAGCTTTTCTCTCGCACACCGTGCTCCATGGCAAATTTGTGCTGCGTTTCGCAATCGGCAATTTTCAAACCAAGGAAACCGATATCCTCGAAACTTGGGAACTTATCCAGAAGACCAGCGAAAAGCTAAGAGCCTGAATGCCTGATCTGCTCGAGACGACACTTTGCGGCATCCGGCTTCGCAATCCCGTACTGGCAGCGTCGGGAACTTTTGGATACGGAATCGAGTTCGCGAATCTGATCGATCTGAATGAGCTCGGCGGCTTGGTAACTAAGGGTCTGTCGCGCGAACCGATACCCGGCAATCCTGCGCCCCGTCTGTGGCACACGGAAGGGGGCATGATCAACTCCGTGGGCCTGCAAAACGTAGGCGTCGCCGCTTTCGTCAGTGACAAACTTCCTAGACTCCAGGCGTATGACGTGCCGGTGATCGCCAACGTATTCGGCTATGCGATTGAAGACTATCTCGCCGTGATCGAAAAGCTGGAGGCCGCCGAGGGCATTGCCGCCTATGAGCTGAACGTATCCTGCCCGAACACCAAGGAAGGAGGTGTATTCTTTTCGAGCGATCCGGCACTGCTAGCGGACCTGGTTGGCCGCGTTCGCCGGATCGCAAAACGTCCGCTGATAGTGAAACTCTCGCCAAACGTAGCGCGGATCGAACCATTCGCGCTCGCCGCGGAGGAATCGGGCGCCGATGCCATTTCGCTCATCAATACATTTGTCTCTCTCGCGATCGATGTAGAGACGCGGACGTCCCGGATAGGCGCTGGCTTCGGCGGTCTTTCAGGGCCAGCTATCAAACCGCTCGCGCTTCGCCTGGTCTACGAAGCGGCGCAAGCGGTGCGGATTCCCATAGTTGGCTTGGGCGGCATTCTCACCGGTGAAGATGCGGCAGAGTTTCTGATCGCGGGAGCCAGCGTTGTTGCCGTAGGAACCGCCACTTTTGTCGACCCACGCGCACCACTGCTCATCGGCCAACAACTCGAACGCGTGGTGCGACGTTTGCAAGCCACTTCCATCCACGACCTCATAGGAACGTTGCATTTGCCCGGCCAGTGCAAAATAAAACAATGAAAGAAAGCATTACAGCGAAGAACGGGCCCAAGCCCGCCGGACCATATTCACCAGGGCTGCGCGCGAATGGATGGGTGTTTTTGAGCGGCCAGATTCCTGCCGATCCCGAGACAGGTCAACTCGTCACCGGCGACGTCCAGGCGCAGTGCGGACGCGTTCTCGAGAATCTGGAACTGGTGCTCGAAGCCGCTGGGCTCACGCTGGCAGACGTCGTGAAGACGACCGTCTTTTTAAAGAATATGAACGATTTCGCCGCGATGAATGAGACCTACGGCCGTTATTTTCCGAAAACGCCGCCCGCGCGCACCACGATCGAGGTCGCTCGCCTTCCGCGCGACGTACTTATCGAGATTGAAGCGATTGCCGTCAGGTAGTAAAGCTAGTTCTTTGGCGGATCTTCTGCCGGCTTTAGAGGCGGATGCGTGCTGTATTGCTTTTGAGGCCGGCTTAAGGTAATCTCGACCAGCTTTTCTTCTCCAGAAACGTCCAGCTTCTCTCCAAAGGTTTGGTATGTTTTCGAATTCACTTGCAACTGAACGCTGCCTTCCGGAACCGGTGGGAAGTGTGCCCGGCCTTCCTGATTGGTGCGTACTTCCCAGTGAATACGCTTTCGTTTTCCGGCCTTCTTAATGTCGTGAGAGCCAAGAAAATCCAGCATCACTTCGGCGTTGGGAACGGGTTTATCGAACTCATTCGAGACGACTACCTTAATGACCGTCTCCGGCGACTCGGCCGGAACACTCACGCAGCATCCCAGGAAAAGCGCGAGCAGGGTCACTCGAATCTTCATGCTGAAATTATCGTAGCAATGGTTGAAGTGCGGCAACCAGGGAAGCCTCATCCATCAGTCCGGGATGGTAGAGCTTCACGATTCCGCGACGGTCCACCAGCGCTATGGTCGGCGTAGTGCTTGCGCCAAAGCGCTCGAAATTGGCTGCATCGAGTGGAACGCGGACGTTCGGAATGCTCGAGTAGTAACGCTCGAAGACCTTCTGGATAAACGCAGTCTCCTTCGCGGGCGGCGCGTGGTCGTCATCCATGGTGTAGCCGTAGCGCTCGGTCGGCGCGACAACGACCAATCCCTTTGATCCAAATTCCGCTGCCAGCTTGGCAATTACCGGGACTTGGATTTTGCAGTCGGCGCACCAGTGCGCCCAAAAAAGTAGTAGCAAGACCTTACCTTGCCAGGCGGCCGGATTTCCCTTGACACCGATCCATTCCGTGGTGCTAAGTGGCGGCATGCGTTTGCCCTCGAGTGTCATCAAATTGATGTTCTTCTGGAGCCTCTCGACGAGCGATGTGCCGTGGAACTTTCGTAAAGCCGACTGTAAGAGTTGAATGGCTTCGGAAAGTTTGTGCTGCGAATAAAGCGCTTCCGCCTGCACCTCGTAAGCTGCGCCCAAAGCCAGCGGCAGATGCGGCTCGGAATCCAGAGTTCGCGTTCCCAACGCGGCGTGACTGCTGCGCTCGATATCTTCGGATTGCTGGATCGCCTCATCGACACGGCCGGCTGCCAACTGGCCGCGCGCCACCCACGATAGCGCTTCGAGTGCCTCCGGCGTATCGCCGTTCAGCCGCCTATATTGCTTAGCCATTGCTTCCGCCGAAGCCAGATCGCCATTGCGAAGAGACACGCGCACGTATGCCACCACACGGGGGACCGCAGGCTGACCATAATCCTTTGGGATGTCCTGCGCGTGCGCGATGCCCACCAGCAGCAGCGCGGCCAGACAGCGGGTGCCTACTGAATACACAAATTCTTCAAATATTCGCGGAACTGCTGCCCGAGGTCGTGCCGGCTCAGCGCAAATTCGACGGTCGCCTTTAAGAATCCGAGCTTGTCTCCCGCATCGTAACGCGTACCTTCGAATTTCAGCCCGTAGATCGGCCGGTTACGCAGCATGTACTTCAGAGCGTCGGTCAGTTGGATCTCACCGCCACTGCCCGGCTCGATCGATTCCACGCAGTGAAATATTTCGGGCGTGAGAATGTAACGGCCGATGATGGCCAAATTAGAGGGCGCGTCGGCAGGCTTTGGCTTCTCCACCATATTGCGGATGCGAAACAACCGATTGCCCGCCCCGTTGTCCGCGACCGGTTCGGCGTCCACCACGCCATAGGCCGAAATCTGGTCTCGCGGCACTTCCATCAACGCCAGCACTGACGCGCCATAGTACTCGTACACATCGAGCAACTGCCGTACACAGGGCGTTTCTGAAGAAATCACATCGTCCGACAAGATCGTCGCAAACGGTTCGTTACCGACCAGTTCTTTGGCCCTATGCACGGCGTGCCCAAGACCCAAGGCCTCTTTCTGCCGGACGTAGGAAATATCGATCATGTCCGAAATCGCACGGACCATGGAAAGCAATTCGCTCTTGCCTTTCGATTCAAGCAGTTGCTCTAACTCAAAGCTGACATCGAAATGATCTTCAATCGAAGACTTGCCGCGCCCGGTGACGACGATGATGTTCTGAATGCCGGAATGAATCGCTTCTTCGACACCGTATTGAATGAGCGGCTTATCCACTACGGGCAGCATCTCTTTCGGCTGGGCTTTTGTCGCCGGGAGGAATCGTGTGCCAAGTCCGGCCGCCGGGAACACCGCCTTGCGTACCTTTGGGATCATCATCCGCCAGTATCCCAGAGAGGCTTCATTCACAACGCAAGACTGTCACGGGATCGACACGGGAGGCGCGCCGGGTCGGAAGATAGCTGGCCGCGAGCGCCATGACCAAGAGCAGCGAACCCGAGGCGAATGAGACCGGGTCGAACGTCGGCACGCCGAATAAAAACTTCGACAGTAACGTGCTGGCCGCCGCCCCGCCTGCCACTCCCAGCACAATTCCCCATACGGCGAAGCGCATTCCTTCGGCAGCTACGAGCCAGGTAATTTCGAACGGCTTGCCACCCAGCGCCAGCCGCACACCCATTTCCTGGGTCCGTTGCGCGATCGCGTGCGACAACACACCATAGATCCCGATCAGCGACAACATCAGCGTGAGTAGCACAAACATTCCCACGAGCACCAAGGAGATCTCTCTAGTTTCAAGCGATGCCGAGACGACCTGCTGCAGAGTACCGACGTCGCTCGCGGCTCTAAGCCGCGGTTCAAGACGGTGGCGTTATCCCTACAATCGTGAACGCGATTCCGTTGAGCGAAATGCGCTGGCCGATGGCGGTGGAAGCAGCGGCAAAGTGGCTCTGCCAATAGCCGAAACTAATCACTGCGACCGGCGTAACCGATGGGGCGTAGTCGGCACTCGTGAGGCTTCTTCCTAGAATCGGGCTCACGCCCAAGGTCTCAAAGTAAGATCCGGAAACAAGCTGACCCGCGATGGGTCCCGTGCGCCCGGCGAGTCCGACGCTCGCGTAGGCCAGCATCGAGGAAAAAACCTCATTCCGATCGCGCAACAGCTCATAGGCGAGATAGGGAATGGGACGGAGCAATACCAGTTGTTGCGGATTCGCGAACCGGAAGCATCCTTCAGCAGGACCGCGTTAACCGCAGTGAAAATGGCGGCGTTGCCTTCTATGCCGAGCGCCAGGGAAAGAATTGCAGCGAGCATAAACGAAGGCGTTTTGCGTAAGCTGCGGCATCCGTATCCGAGGTCTTGACTGAAGCGTTCGAGCGCGATGCCGGCATACATGTCGTGGACCTCCTCCTTCACTAGAGTTGTGTTCCCCATAGCTCGTTTGGCCGCATCGCGGGCAGTTTCCGGCACGAGGCCATTCTCACGCTGCTCAGCAGCTTCCAGTTCCAAATGCGCGCAAAGTTCCCGCTCTAAATCCCGCTCGCGAGCCCGGCGCCCCCACCACATCTCAGTAGATATTCTACCCAGAAATACTCGCCGTTAGAAGGCCCAAAATTACCATCCACCCCCGTTCCTTTGTTGTATTGGCGCGGGTGTGATACTCCTAAGAGTTAAAGGCTAGAGGAATTAAGTGAAATAAGATGGCTTACGTAATTGCAGAACCTTGCATTGGAACCAAGGACGCTGCGTGTGTGGACGCATGTCCCGTGGATTGTATCCACCCGAAAAAGGACGCCGAGAAATTCGAAAGCGAAACGATGTTGTACATCGATCCGGTGGAATGCATCGACTGCGGCGCCTGCGTACCGGTCTGTCCGGTTTCCGCCATCTTCGCGCTCGACGATCTGCCCGAGAAATGGGCAGATTTCGCGCAAAAGAACGCGGCATTTTTTGGACGCTAGCAAGCACCCGTTTTAGAAACCAGTGAACAATTTCCGGATGGGTTGCTATAGGTGCGTCAAGACGCGGCCAGCGAGGACATTTGTCCGCCGGCCGTTCTCGACGGCCAATTTTCCGTTAACGAACAAATAGCGAACACCCGTGGCTAAAACCTGGGGATGCTCATAGGTAGCCGTGTCGCGGATCGTCGTGGGATCGAAGATCACGATGTCGGCAAAAAATCCGGTTTGGATCAAGCCGCGATTCTTGAACCCCAGCGTCTCGGCGGGAAGAGAAGTGCTTGAGCGAATTGCAAAAGGCATGGAGATGACGTGTTCGTCTAGCACGTACTTGCGCAACTTCCTCGGGAAGGTGCCATATTTCCGCGGGTGGCCTTCGACGCCATCCGAACAGGTCATAACCCAATCTTCACGCATAAAATTCTTGATGTCATCGTCGCGCATGTTGAAAGAAGCGACTCCGGCATCCCCCTTCCTAATGATCTCGATCGCGGCTTCGACCGGCGACTCATGACGCTCTTTGGCTACCGCTCCAAGAGTGCGGCCCTTAAGCGAGGCGTCACGAGCGTCGATGATGAGAATCGAATCTGGACCGCCGCGGCGCTCCAGATTCTTGTTCATTTCCGTCATCAATTGCGGTCGAACTGAAGGATCGCTAAGACGCGCGAGAAGCGCGGGCCTGCCTCCTGCCTCGGCCCAACGCGGAATTAACGAAGCACCCACGCTCGTCCCTGATGCGTTGTAGGGATATTGACTGGCCGTAATGCGGATGCCTTCCCGGCGGCCTTCACGAATCAGCCCAATGACCTGAGGACTCATGCCCCAAGTGTCTTTTCCTAACGCCTTAATATGCGAGATGTGCACCGACAGACCGGCTTCCCGCCCGATCCGGATCGTCTCCTCTACCGCTGCGAGTAACCCGATTGAATAAGTGCTTTCGTCCCGCATGTGGGTGTCATAGATCCCGGCACCGGCGCCAGCCTCTTTGGCGAGCGCTACGATTTCCTCTGTAGAGGCAAAGCTGCCCGGCGCATAGTAGAGGCCGGTAGACATTCCGACTGCGCCGGCTTTCATACCGCGCGCCACCAGCGTTTTCATGCGGTCCAGTTGTCCCGACGAGGGTGGCCGGTCGGACATGCCCATGACTTCGGAACGTATGCTACCCTCCCCGAGAAATAACGCGGCATTGGTTCCTATACCTGCCTCTCTCCAATGCGCGAGAGCATGCGCAATGTCGACCGGACTGCTGCCATCGTTTCCGGTTACCACCGTAGTAACGCCCTGCATAAGATAAGGCTCATTGGCGTGACGCTCCGGGCTGTTAAGATCGTCAAGGCTGTGCGTATGGGGATCGATAAAACCGGGAGCCACGATCAGTCCCGAAGCATCAACTACACGCAACGCCCGAATGTTCGCTCCCTTACCGAGAAAAGTGATCCGATCGCCGAGGATACCCACATCCAGCGCTTGTGCGTTCGAGCCGGAACCGTCGATTACAGATCCATTTTTGATCAGAACGTCGAGTACTTGCGCGTGCAGCGCCGCGGCAAGCAGCCAGACGCTAAGGGCGATAGATCGCACAGGAGGTATCGGTCTCCCAAACACGCACAAACGCGAGTGCCACAGGCTCGATGCCGCGCTGGATTTCGTCGAAAATGAATTTCGCGATGTTCTCGGCGGTCGGATTCGTCGAGTCGAACGGCCTGAGCTCATTGATGAAATGGTGATCCAGATACTCGCTGGTCGCCCGCAGGCGCTTCTTCAACTCCGTGAAGTCGTATAAGAGTCCGTTTTCATCGAGGGCCGCGCCTTCGAGACCCACCTGCACGCGGTAGTTATGTCCATGCACGTTCTCGCATTTGCCGTTGTAATTGCGCAGCGCATGGGCTGCGGCGAACGTATGCTCTACGACAATTTCATACATCGAAGAATTTCTGAATATCCTCTAATTTGGCGGTTAGCCTGTATGGCGGCAGGCTGTCGAGAAAGATACGTCCATACGGCAGCTTGATAATTCTATTATCCAGGAGCACCAACGCGCCACGATCACTTGCCCCCCGAATGAGCCTTCCGAAGCCCTGTTTCAACGCCAAGGCCGCTTGTGGGACTTGATAGTCATAAAAGGCGTTGCCTCCCGACTGCCGGATGGCTTCCACGCGCGCCGCGGTCACCGGATCGCTAGGCACCGCGAAGGGCAGCCGGTCGATGATCACGCAACTGAGTTGTTCGCCTTGCACGTCGATCCCCTGCCAGAAGCTCGATGTACCAAACAGGACGGCTCCCGGAGTGGAGCGGAATGCCTCGATGAGCGCAGTCCGAGGCCCGTCGCCTTGCAGCAACAACGCATAATCGAGCCGGTTTTTCACCAGTTCATGCACCTGACGCATCTGCTGATAGCTGGTGAACAGGACAAATGCCCGCCCACGGGAGGCTTCGAGCACCTGCTCAACCACAGCGCTCGCTGCGCGTGCAAAATCGGGCTGGCGCGGGTCCGGCAAATGTCGTGGAACGTAGAGCACGACCTGATTGGCATAGTCGTACTGGCTTTCGATGCGCTGCGTTCTGGCCTCTGGCAGCCCCAGACGGGTTTGCGTATATTCGAAGCCGCCCGCAACCGCGAGCGTTGCAGACGTGAGAATGACCGATTCCACCTGGTCGAACAGACGCGCCGACAGCACCTCCGAGACATTGATCGGAGTCGCCTGCAGGTACAGTCCTCGTCCGCGCGCCTCCACCCAATAGACTGTTGCCGTGTCGGTTGATTCCATCCAAAATTGCGCGCCCTGCTGAATCAGCTTGGCTCTGCGCACTAGAGGCAACGTGTCTTCCGTCGCGCCGTCAACCAACTCGAGCCGGCCGCACAGTGTCTCGAGCGCTAGTAGAAATTCACGGTATTCCGTTTCGTGGCGGGCAAGAAATCCTTGGCGATCCGGAAAACCCTGCCGCCCTTCGTGCGGGAAAAGCTGGAAAAAATCCTCGCTGCGCTTGCCGAGTTGTACCAGGCAGCGGTCCAGTTCGGGCGCGGCGAACAGTTTGCGGCGTGAAACCGCCGCGGTATCTTTCACGAGTTCCTGCACCTGCAGATTGCTCACGCTCATTCCGAAATATTGGCCAGCCACGTCTTCGATTTCATGCGCTTCGTCGAAAATCACGGCCGCGTATTCCGGCAAGATTGCGCCGAACGATTGGTCGCGCATCGCGAGGTCAGCAAAAAAAAGATGATGATTCACCACGATGATGTCGCTCGCGAGCGCCTTTCTGTGCATCTCGGTGATGAAACAGCGCTCGAATTGCTGGCACTTCTGGCCGCTGCAAGCATCGGCGCGGGCATCGAGCTTCCACCAACTGCCACTGGACTCCGGCAGTTCGCACAATTCGCTGCGGTCTCCCGTGGTTGTGATTTTTTCCCAATCGCGAATCAGCCGGAATTCGTTGATTTCGGCGAGACCAGTGAGGATCGGCTCCCGTTCTGCGTCATATAGCTTTTGCCGGCATAGGTAGTTCGCGCGGCCTTTCATATAGCACGCTCGAACGGGCCCCCCGAGTAACGATTCGAGAAACGGCAGATCTTTGAAATAGAGCTGTTCCTGGAGCGCCTTCGTTCCCGTTGAGATCACGACTCGTTTGTTGGAAAGAATCGCCGGCAGTAAATAAGCGAGCGTCTTTCCGGTCCCTGTCCCCGCCTCTACGATCAAGTGCCGCCGCTCAGCGAGAGCGGAGGCGACTGATTCAGCCATCTCGAGCTGGCCCGGCCGGTATTCGAAATTCGGGTGCGATCCCGCCAGAATTCCGTTACGGCCAAAAAAGCTCCGCAGCGTCAGGATTGGCGCAGACCGTTTCACTTGTGGATTCTCAAAGCACTCACGTCGGAAATGGCGATGAGCCCTTTGTCTAACATGCCTTCGATAGCCGGCAACAGCCGCTCGATGTTATCCGGCGTATCCACGATTTGCATAACGATTGGAAGATCGTGGCCAAGAAGGCGCGCCCGATGAATCTCCGCCGTTTCGCCGTATCCTTCGACGCCGCGGAACACAGTGGCGCCTGCAATTTTCAGCTCGCGGCATTTTTCGAGAATCGCCTCATGCAGCGCCTTTTCCTGGTAGCGATCGCTTTCGGTAACGTACAAGCGGAGCAGCTTAGCTGGTTGGTAGGTTTGCATGGACGAGTCGAACGATGTCTACGTCGGAAATCACAATGAGTCCGTCGTCGAGCATTTCTTCGACGGCGGCCGCCGCTAGGCCCAACTTTTCCGCCGATTCAATCACAGAGATCATCACCGGCAAATCACGCGAGACGTGGAAGAAGCTTTTCTTGTGGCTATGGCCTTTGGCGCCATACCCATCGACGCCGCGATGGACGGTGGCACCCGCAATCTCCATCATGCGCAATTTCTTGACGATGGCATCATACAGGGGCTCCTCGTGCCAGCGATCCGCCTCCCCGAAGAAAATCTGCATCAGCTTTGCCTTCGCCGCCTCGCGGAAGCGCGCCGGCTTGGGCCCAGGTAGCGGCTTTTCTTTCATCGCGGATTTGACGACGTGGGTATCCTGGACCTCGATCAGACCGTCAGTCACCATATCGTAAAGAGTCGGAAGGACCTCCTCCACCTTTTCCGCGCTGTCGATGAATTCTACTCGAATGGGAAGATGTTCGGCGAGCGCTTCCATTTTTGGGGTGTGCAGTACGTTATGGCCGCCGAACCCCGCGAACGCTCGGGTGGCAGTAGCTCCAGCTACACCCTTATGCATCAGGTAAGTCAGAATAGATTCGTACAGCGGGCCGAGGTGATGCTGCGTGTCCTCATTCAGGTAGATCGTTACCTTCTTGGCGACGCCTCGGGGGAGCATACGCGTATCCATCATCGCTTACCTCCGGCAATCGCGCCCAGCCAGACTGCACCGTATCCTACTACCACGCTGCCAACGGCGTTCAGTAGGCCCAGCCAACGCGCCCCATCCTTCACAAGACTCAGCGTTTCCCACTCAAAGCTCGAGAATGTGGTGTATCCGCCCAGAAATCCGACCACGAGAAGAAGACGCCAGTTCGGGTGCGGCCGCAGCCGTTCCGTCAATAGAGCCACGGTGAGGCCAATCAAAAATGAGCCGGTGATATTGATGAAGACGGTTCCAAATGGAAAGCGGCCGCCGGTTCTGGTCATGATGACCGTACCAACCACGTATCGCACCAGAGATCCGGCCGCCCCGCCGGCCAACACCATGATGTAACGACTCAACGCCGGACCTCCTCATCCGCCTTTTTTCTATTTGTTTTTTGGGTAAACCGCTCGAAGAGGGCAAAAATCTCCCGAGGCGATCCCGCCACAGGAGTCATTGGCCGCGTTGCGCGACGTTAAGCGAACCCCACCGCTACATCAACAGCATACAGTAGGTGATAGACGCGCTTTGTATGGCGGAGGAAATTCTTTACTGGACCGAACTGATCGGCCTAAAGGTCTATGACTTGAAGGGCCGCGGCATCGGCACGCTCCGCGATGCCGCGCTGGTTCCGTTGATCGATCCGGTGCGGGTGGACCGTTTTCTGGTAGGCGCCGGTCCCGGTTGGCTCAGCATCCGCTACGACCAAGTGAAGACCATTGCTCATGACGGCATCCACCTTCAGGATGAGCTTCTCACCCCGTACCATTCCGACGAGTACATGCTTCGCATGGTGCGCGACCTCCTCGATCAGCAGATCATCGATGCGCAGGGCCGGAAGGTCGTCCGGATCAATGACATCACTTTTCTGAAGGAGCGGGAGAACGATAGTGATGTCCTGCACATTTTGGAAATCGACATTGGCGTGCGCTCCATGCTGCGCCGCGTCCTGCGCGGAATAGTGTCCCCGTCGATCATTCGCGCGCTCCAGAATCGCATCCAGCCGCATTCCATCCGGTGGGAATTCTGCAACATGCTGGAGGCCGACGCACAGCGCCGCGTGCGGTTGAACATATCAAACAAATTGCTCGAAAAAATGCACCCAGCTGACCTCGCCGACATCGTCGAGAATCTGGGACATGAAGACCGCGTTTCCATCTTCAACAGCGTCACTGCTGAGACAGCGGCGGAATTGCTCAGTGAAGTCGATCCGGGCATCCAGACCAGCATCATCGAATCGCTCAAGACCGACAAGGCCGCCGCAATTCTTGAGGAAATGCAGCCATCGGAAGCCGCAGACGTCCTGAGTGAACTGGGCGAAGAGCAGTCGGAACAGATTCTCGAGGAGATGGCGCAAGCGGACAAAGAGGAAGTGGAAGAACTCCTCGAATTCCGAGACGACACAGCCGGCGGACTGATGGACCCCGGTTTTATCGCGTTGCCTGAAGGCTGTACCGTGGAGCAGGCAATGGACGAGCTGAAGAAAAACCAGGAATCCATTGAGAGTCTCCACGACATTTTCCTTGTGGACGAGGAAAATCGGCTGCGCGCCACAGTTCCGCTAGCTAAGCTTCTGTTTGCAGCCGGCCATACGCCCCTAAAAGAGTTCGCTGTCGATCCGTTGCTTTCGATTCAACCGGACGAGAAGCAGGACCGCGTGGCTGAAGTATTTGACAAGTACAATCTGCTCAGTCTTCCCGTGGTGAGCGAGTCCGAAGAACTGCTTGGCGTAATCACGGTCGATGACGTGGTCGCGCTTTTGCGGCAAGGCTAATGCTTGAGAACGCTGCGTGCGCTGACGATTTCAGGACCGGAATATCCGGCATAACAATTCAATACCGATGGCGCTGGTCATCAGGCGTTCTTTCTCGTCAAGAAGCATGCGCCTGGTCCAATCTACGAAACCACCGTCGGCAATCGGATAGGATTCCCCGGAAGAGTTGGCTCCCGCAATCTGGAAACAAGGCCCGCTGTAATAGGCGAGTCCGTTCAAGCGGTGCATATTGAAACCGAAACGCGCGATCGGGTGCTCCGCCGCAAGCTGGGCGCACACTTCCTGCTCAATCCCTTGCAATTGGATCAACAGGTGTTTGGGCAGATCAAAGCCCGCCAAATCCTCCGACGGCCGAGCAACCCGACCGGGCCAGGTATGACTGCACCGCGCCAACATTCGATCCGAACTCCCCGGATCACGTGCTTTCACCGATCCTCGGATTTCCTCGCGGTCGACCCCAAATCTGGAGCAGAGCGCGTCCACAGCGCGTGTATCGGAAATCTCGACTGTCAGGTCTTCGAAGACAAACCCTATGGTCTTCAGACTCGCGAGAAACGAGAGGTATACACCGATGTGTTCCCGCAGAGCCCGAATCTCGAAGGAAAAAGAGCCTTGATCGCGACCGCCGCTGAGCAGGCTGAATAGCTTGAAGTGAGCGGTCATGCCTGGCTTCCACGGCAGTGGGAACCGGGTCACGCGCTGATTCGAGCAGAGGCGTATGTCACGTCGTCGGTCGATCGACTGCTGACGGCGGCGCGCGCACTCAATGGCCAGGCCGAGCGTCGGGTCGGACGAACACTCGAATGCGCGCACGGTACTCAGAGCATTGGCCTGATCGAGTCCGGTAAGTACATTCAGGGCGCCGAGGGGATCGAACGGCGACAACTCAATGGCTTCGAATTGGCTCGCACTGAAATACGCGGAGCGCTCGATTTCGTGTAGAAGCCGGCCGTCGACATCTGAGGCTTCACTGACCGCGTTAGGACGCTTGAATTGTGCCGGCTCCATCCCAGTAATCCGGCGTTTCAGAACGGCCAACAATAACGAATGCAAGTCCGAGCCCGGCAGCCGGGTCAGAAGCCCGACCAGGTCCGGAGTTTTCAGATCGCGGGCGATCCGCTGTGCTATCTGTTCACTCATGATCGTTCGTCGTACGAGTCAATTGATGGAAGAGGCGGTCCAGTGCCTCCGCAGGCGTTTCGCAAAGGCCGCTGTGGACTGGTGAGACCTGAATCATCGTGCTGCGCGGGGAGACGAGCCAATGGAACCGCTCACGGAGTTCGAGACGCGCGATGGGTCCGGCGGACAGGTCGCCGGTGCAGATTCGGGACACGGCTTCCAGGTGTTGGCGCACGAGATCCACATCGAGTGCAGGCCACAGGGCCTTGAGCCGCGCTTCATCGACGTGCACGCGAGCGCCGAGGAACCGGTGTTCGGCGCTAAAGAGGATGACACCCGCGTTTACGAACTCCTCGCGGTCGACGCGGGGAACGACGCGCAGCGCGGCGTAATCAAACGATGTGGGCGCGGGCACGCAAAGCCTCCTGAACAAAGTTAGCGGAAGCGCTCAGGCGCCGCGTGAGCACATCGACATAGAAAGCACGCAAATCCTCGGCCAGCCAAGCGGCGGGCACCTGATCGAGAATGCCGCCCAAAACATCCGGACCCAGACGCTCTGACGCCATGGCTGCCGCCGCTTCAATGTTGGACGCCCAGGGCAAAAGCACGTGATGACGAATCGCCTCAAATGGAGACTCGACCATTTGCTCCATGTTTTTCCAGTTGTGATGAAAATAGAGCGCCGCACCGTGGTCGATGCAGTAGAGCGACTTGTGCCAATAGAGCAGATTGGGATTGCGTGCCGTGCGATCGACGTTCGTAACGAACGCGTCAAACCACACGGCCATGGAAGCAACGCCCGCGTCGGCACGATCGCCCGCCGCCGGATCGAACATCGTGGAGCCCGGAAGATAGTCGAGGGCAAGGTTCAGACCGGCACTGGACGTAAGCAGTTGCCGTATTTCGTAGTCGGGCTCGTTGCGGCCCAGTGCGGCATCGACGTTAACCAGAACAATCTCGGGAACTTTCAGGCCGAGAGCCCGACCGATTTCACCGGCGATCAACTCGGCCACCAAGGCGAGCGCACCCTGCCCGGCGCCACGAAATTTGAGCACGTAGAGGCCGAGGTCGTCGGCCTCTACGATGGCCGGCAACGACCCGCCTTCCCGGAGCGGAGTTACATACCGGGTAGCGTGAATAGTCCGGAGCATTGCCTACAAAGTGTAACGGGTTCACAGGCCGCGGCAGACGCGTGCTTTGTTTTTGGGCTACCATGACAGTGACGTGAAACGCCGCCTCCCATATGTGTCGGCCGCGCTAGGGCTACTGATTCTATTGGCCTTAATGGTTTGGCAAGGATCCTTCAGCTTTTGGTTCCACCCGGCCGACCCGACCGAAACGATGTTGTTTTCCGCGGTCTCGATGCTCATTTTTGTGCTCGGGGTGATATTGGCGTTCATGCTGTTCCGTGCGGGTGTAAAGCTATACATCGACCGGCAACGCAATCGCGAAGGCTCGCGCATCCGTTCCAAGCTCTTGTTAGGCGCCCTCGCGCTCACCATTGCGCCGACGCTGTTCTCGGCGCTATTCAACTACGCCGTTCTGAACCGTACGCTAGAGAAATGGTTCACGCTTCCGCAGCGCGGGATCGTGATGAACCTGCAAGATCTCGACAGGTCCTACCGCAGAGAAGCGCAGGACCGGGCCCAGGCTCAAGTGAATTGGATCAGCTTGCTTCCGGAGACCCACGATGCGGCCGAGAGCGGGCATATCAATTCTGCATTTTTCAAGGCGTTGTGC
>Ga0157369_10001851_pt1 | contig 25577 bp, 24 predicted proteins | sample C25metaG_FD_113461 | JGI IMG/M metagenome (GOLD analysis project Ga0157369, IMG submission 113461) | Corn rhizosphere microbial communities from Kellogg Biological Station, Michigan, USA - C2-5 metaG | ecosystem: Host-associated > Plants > Roots > Rhizosphere > Soil | place: USA: Michigan... | reverse complement strand
CACCTCGTTGCGGTCATATCGCGTTGACGGCGATAACTTAACGTCGATAAGTTATGCCGCATGGTCGCTTCGCTTGCCGCCTTCGCGGTGCGTCGCCGACGGCTGGTGCTCGTCGGCACGCTGGTGTTCGTCGCGCTGTCGATCGTCTTCGGGACAAGCGTCGTCAAGAAACTGTCCGGCGGCGGCTTCGACGACCCCAACGCTGCGTCGACCCGGGCCAACGTCGTCCTTGCCGACCAGTTCCACACCGGGATGCCCAACTACACGTTGCTCGTGGCAGCGGGCGACGGCGTGGACGCCGCCGACGCGACGCAGGCCGCGACCGCACTGACCCAACAGATCGGCGCCGAGAAGGGCGTCGGCACCGTCATCTCCTACTGGACCGCCGGCCACCCGCCGGTCTTGCGCAGCACCGACGGCAAGGAAGCCCTGATCCTCGTCCGCCTGCTCGGCAGCGACGACAAGACGATGCAGCGCGCGCGTGAACTGACCAAGCGGTTCGCCGGAAACCGCGGCCCGCTGACCATTCGCACCGCCGGCCAGGGTCAGGTGTTCGATGCCGTCAGCCACCGAATCCAGCACGACCTCTCGCGCGCCGAGATGATCGCTTTCCCGGTGACCTTCGTCCTACTCGTGCTCGTCTTCGGCGGGGTCGTGGCCGCGTTGCTCCCGCTCGCGATCGGTGCGATCGCCATCGTCGGCACGTTGCTGATCCTGCGCGTGCTCACGATGTTCACCGATGTCAGCGTCTATTCGCTCAACCTCACAACTGGTCTTGGTCTCGGTCTCGCGATCGACTACGCCTTGTTCGTCGTCACGCGCTACCGCGAGGAACTCGCTAGGGGCACGTCATACGACGAGGCCATCGTCGCCAGCGCACGTACGGCGGGCCGCACGGTGGCGTTCTCGGCGATGACGGTAGGGCTGAGTCTGGTTGCGCTGCTGGTGTTCCCGCTGTTCTTCCTGCGCTCGTTCGGCTATGCCGGCATTGCCGTCGTCGCGATTGCCTCGCTGGGCGCAGTGCTCGTGTTGCCGGCATTGCTCGCGGCGCTCGGGCCGCGCATCGACAAGTGGCAGCTCTTCGAGCGGCGGCCAGCCGACCAGGAACACGGGTTTTGGCGGCGCACGGCAACCGGCGTGATGCGCCGGCCGATCATCTCGGGTGGAGCGGTGCTCGTGCTGCTCGTCGTGCTCGGTCTGCCCTTCCTGTCCGCGAAGTTCGGCCTGCCCGATGACCGGGTGCTGCCCCGAAGCGACAAGGTGCAGCAGACGCAGCAAGCGCTGCGCACGGACTTCAGCGGCCGCTCGTCCGATCCTGTCCTGGTGGTTGCGCCGACCGGCACGCCGAGCAGCGCGCGGGTCGCGTCGTACGCCGCCGAGCTGTCCCGCGTGCCCGGCGCCGAAGCGGTGCAGTCGAGCGCCGGGACCTTCGTCGACGGCCGCAACGTTGCACCGGCAAACGCTCGCTTCTCGGCGCCGAGCGGCGCCGGTTTCTCGCTGGCGATCACGCCATCGGTCGAGTCGATGTCGGACGCGGGAAAGAAGTTGGTGCGCGACGTTCGCGCGATCCCGGCGCCCGCTCCGGTGCTCGTCGGCGGGCGTGCCGCGCAGCTCGTCGACACCCAGCACTCGCTTTCCAACAAGCTGCCGCTCGCGGCGGCCATCATCGTGGCCGCGATGTTCGTCGTGCTCTTCCTCTTCACCGGCAGCATCGTGGTGCCGCTCAAGGCGATCGTGCTCAATTTGTTGAGCTTGTCCGCGACGTTCGGCGCGATGGTCTGGGTCTTCCAGGAAGGACACCTCGGCTGGTTGGTCGGGCATCCCATCATCACCGGCAGCATCGACACGACGATGCCGATCCTGATGTTCTGCGTCGCGTTCGGACTGTCGATGGACTACGAAGTGTTCCTGCTGTCGCGCATCAAAGAGACCTACGACGTGACGGGCGACAACACCTCTGCCGTCGCCGTCGGCCTCGAGCGCACCGGCCGGCTCGTGAGTGCCGCGGCCGCGCTGATCGCCGTGGTGTGGATCACGTTCATCAGCAGCGGAGTGACATTCATCAAGATGCTCGGTCTCGGCATGGCGCTCGCCGTCATCGTCGATGCCACCCTGGTGCGCGGCGTGCTCGTGCCGGCGTTCATGCGCCTCGCCGGCGATTGGAACTGGTGGGCTCCGACGCCGCTGCGCCGGTTGCACAACCGCGTCGGCGTGAGTGAGGCGGCCTACCCCGAGCAGCGCGAAGCCGGCGACCACGCAACGATCAGCGCATGAAGCCCGTCGCCGTACGACGGCGCGCTCCGCGCGGGCAGGGCGAGCAGCTGCGGGCGTCGATCCTTCGGCAGCGGCCGACCTTCTGGCCGAGACCGGCCGAGAGGACGAGGTCTCGATCCGCGCCGTCGCCGAGCGGGTCGGGGTCACGCCGCCGTCGATCTACCTGCACTTCGCCGACAAGGACGCCCTGCTCGACGCTGTCTGCATCGAGGCCTTCACCGATCTGCACGAGGCGATGAACGCAGCGGGCACAGCGAGCGCTGACCCGCTGGAGGCGTTGCGGGCGCAGGGTCGTGCGTATGTCGACTTCGCGCTGTCGCGCCCGGAGCACTACCGGCTGATGTTCATGCGCCGGCCCGACCGTGACCTCGACATGCCCACGGAGGCGGAGGTCACGGCCGTGGCCGGGCTCTCGGTGGTCATCGATTCGGTGCGAAGCGCTCAGAACGCGGCGCTGATCGACCCGACCGATGACCCTGTCCGGATCGCGCTGTCGCTGTGGGCCGGTGTGCACGGCATTGCCGCCTTGCTCATCGCCAAGCCCCATTTCCCGTGGGGCGACACCGACGAGCTCATCGACCGCGTGCTCGCGATGACCCTTTACGGCGCGGTGACGCCGGCGAAGCTGGTTTAGCGGGCTTCGCGGCGGTTGCGCCACGACCGGCGCGCCGACTTCGGCGCGTCCTCCGGCCGGGGCCGGCGAGCGATCGCCATCTCACGCTGAACGCGCAGCTGGTCCAGGTGCAGTGGGTGATACATGGCCCCTCCCTTCACAATCTCTCGACGTCGAAATACTCTAACACAGATCTCTCGATGTCAAGAAATTAGACCTAGAGAAATTCGATTGACAGCGATACGCTGAGGTGGTGACCCAGCCAGACTCAGTAGATGTCTGCACCGCCGACATCACGTCGCGCTACGAGGAGATCGACCCGGAGGTGGAAGGCGTCGTCAGCCGTGTGTCCGCGATCAACAAGCACGTCGGCCGCGCCTTCGACGAGACGCTCGCCCACTACGGGCTCAACCACGGCGAATACCGCATGCTGCTGCGCCTCGCGACCCGGTCCGCGGACAACCGCATGTCGGCCGGCGAGCTCTCGCGTGCGCTGATGCTCTCGTCCGGGGCGATGACCAACCGGATGGACCGGCTGGAGAAGACGGGGCTGGTCCGCCGCGTGCCCGACCCCCGGGATCGTCGCGGAGTGCTCGTCGAGCTGACCGAGGACGGGCGCACCACGATCGACCGTGCCGTCACCGAGCAGGCCGCCAAAGAGATCGACGTCATGTCGGGCCTGTCAGCCAAGGAGCTTGCCCAGCTCAACACCTTGCTCCGCAAGGTGCTCGTCTCCCTCGAGCACGACGAGGCCCAGGCGGTCTGATCGGGCCCGGTCCAACGCGGCTGCGCCGACCCAGCAGAATCACATCGTGGGCATCGAACAGCTTGCGCCGCTGGCCGGCGAATGGGAAATGAGCGTCGACATTCCGGGCGCAGATCATCTGCGCGGCAGAGTCGTCTTCGAATGGATGTCCGGCAACCAGCTCTTGATCGAGCGGACCGAGATTCCGGACCCCAACGTGCCGGATGGGCTTTGCGTCGTCGCGGCGAGGGACGACGGGACCTTCGTCCAGCACTACTTCGACTCACGCGGCGTCGTGCGTGTCTATGACATGACCTTCGACGGTCAGACGTGGACACTGTCGCGCACCAAGGAAGACTTCACGCCTTTGCACTTCCAGCAGCGTTACACCGGTCGCATCAGCGTGGACGGCGATGTCATCGACGGTGTCTGGGAAGCGTCCGACGACGGCGCCAACTGGCGGCGCGACTTCGGGCTCGCCTATCGCCGTCAGCGCTGACACAAGTTGGCGTGCTCTGCGGTCATCACCGCGCCGGCCGCCGCGTCGAGGCGCGACTGGGGCAACCGCCCGTCGTGCACGGCACTCTCGATTCCGGCCACGATCTGGTTGAACGTGCGAAGCACGGCCGCCGGAGCGAGGTGCTGCGTCGACGAAGGCGTCAGCGTCGAGCCGAACAACGTCAGGTCGGCGCCGGCGACCAGCGCGCGCACCACGGCTTCGGGCAGTGACGAGACCACATGTTGCACCGCGCCTGCGGACAAGCTGTCGGTGACGATGAGCCCGTGAAACGCGAGCTGTCCGCGCAACATGGTTGTCATCACGGCATGCGACAGCGTCGCGGGGAAGGACGTCACGCCTTTGACTGCCGCGTTCGCCACCATCACGGCTGACGCACCGGCCGCGATCGCCGATCGGAACGGGCCGAGCTGTGCGGTTGTCGTCGCCGACGTGACGTCCGTGTTGCCGACGCTGCCGCCGAGGCCGGGGAAGTGCTTCACCACCGGCGTGACCCCGGCCGCGCGCAGACCGCGCAGAAACGCCGCTCCGTAGCGGCCGACCGTTGCCGCATCGCCGCTGAACGAACGTGAGCCATCGGGGTTGGTCTCCGAAGGCCCCGGCCGAGCATCGACATCGAGCACGGGTGCGAGGTCGACGTCGACTCCGGCAGCGCGCATCTGTCGACCGATCCGCGTCGCCATCGCCTGCACCTGCGTCGGCGTCATTGATGCCGCCATGTCGCGCGGCCACGGCACGTTCGACACCAGCGGAGCGAGCCGTTGGATGCCGCCGCCCTCTTCGTCGGCCATCACCAGTGCATGCACAGACGCCAGTCGAGCGGCAAGATCGGTCGGCGCGGGTGCGTTACCGAGGAAGAGCACTCCGCCGGCGCCCTCACGCAGCTCGTCGGCGGCGCCCGCGACATTGAAGTTGAGCACGGGCACTACGACCACCGTCGCCGCGCGCCTTTGCAGCGACCACGTGCGGATGACGGTGGCGTTGCTGCAGGGGGCAGCTGTTGCGGTCGTTTCCGCCGGCAACGTCGGGGCGCGTGTCTGCCCGGCATCCGGAACTTGCGCCGACGTGCACGACGTCACCAGTGCCGCGACCATCGACGTGAGTCCGAGCCGCGCGATCACATCACTACGACGCGCCAACCCGCTGTTGCGTTGGCCGACCGCGACCCGGTCAGCCGACCCACTCGCCGTCGATCCACTGCGGCTCGCCGGCCAGCATCGGCGCGTAGTGCTTTTGCCACCACTCGTCCTGCACTGGGTCATCCGCGAGCTTCAGGTAGGACTCCTTGCTGTCGAAGACGGCAACGTTGACGACGGTCTTGCCGTCGTCGGACACCATCACGTGGCTGGACCGGTAGCCAGGAACGCTGCGTTCCTTCTCCCACCGCTCGAGCTCGCGCTGCACGTCGGCGCCAGTCACCCCTTTGGCGAGCGTGCCGATCATCGTCGTCCCATACATGGACGCCTCCCCTTCTCAACCCCCGGGCGGCGGCATCGCACCCATCTGCACGAGGATGCCGACACCGTCGACCTGACCCCAGTGCTCGGCGACGCGACCGTCCTCGATGCGGTGGATGGCGATGCCTTCCATCTGCACGTCGTTGTTGGTGGCGGGGATGCCGAGAAAGTCGCCGGTGTGCTTGCCACGACCGATGACGCGCGTAATGACGAAGTCGCCGTCGCTGAACTGCTGCAGGATCTCGTGCGACCAGTCCGAGAAGATCTTCGTTGCGGTCTCGAGCGTCTCGCGGGTGCCGTCCGCTCCCGGGGTCTGGCTCGCGAACGGCGGCGGGTTGTGGTCGACATAGTCCTTCGTCACGAGGTCATCGATGAGCGTCATGTCGCCCTTGTCCGCCCGCTCGAACATTTGTCGCACCAAAGCTTTGTTGGCCTCAGACATTGGCCCACCCCCTTGTGCCCGGACCGTACGACTGAGTGCGGCCTGCAGTCCATAGCCCGCGGCGTTGATCTGTTCAGGCGACTGCCTGCGCCGCGGCCCGGCCTGCGGCTCTGCCGGAGAAGAGGCAACCTCCGAGGAAGGTGCCTTCCAGTGAGCGATAGCCGTGCATGCCGCCGCCGCCGAAGCCGGCGACCTCACCGGCGGCGTAGAGCCCCGCGACCGGTGCCCCGCCTGCATCGAGGCAACGCGCGTCGAGATCGGTGACGAGACCGCCGAGCGTCTTGCGGGTGAGCACGACAAGGCTCCCGCCTTGGGGTCGAGCAGGCGGTGCGGCCGCGCGACGCGGATCAGCTTGTCGCCGAGGAACGTGCGCGCGTTGCGCAGCGCCGCGATCTGCAGGTCCTTGGTGAAGGTGTTCGCGATCTCTGCGTCGCGCGCTTCGACCTCACGCGCAACGTCGTCGTAGGACAGCAACGGCTTCGAGCCGGTGACCTCGTTCATCCTCGCGACGAGGGTGCGGAGATCGCCCGCCTGCACGAAGTCCGCGCCGTTGTCGAGAAACGCCTGCACCGGGCCGGGCGTGCCTTCGCGGGCACGGCCGAGGACGTCGCGCCACGACTTGCCGGTGAGGTCAGGGTTCTGCTCCGAACCCGAGAGCGCGAACTCTTTCTCGATGATCTTTCGCGTGAGCACGAACCACGAGTGGTCGTGGCCGGTTGTGCGCAGATGTTCGAGAGTGCCGAGCGTGTCGAAGCCGGGGAAGAGCGGCACCGGCAGGCGACGCCCGGTGGCATCCAGCCACAGTGACGAGGGGCCGGGAAGGATGCGGATGCCGTGCATCGGCCAGATCGGGTTCCAGTTGTGGATGCCCTCGACGTAGTGCCACATGCGATCGGGGTTGATGATGTGCGCGCCGCTGCGTTCAGTGATCTCGAGCATCCGCCCGTCGACATGCGCCGGCACGCCGCTGATCATGTGCTCCGGTGGCGGGCCGAGCCGCGTCGGCCACGCCTTGTGCACCAGTTCGTGGTTGCCACCGATGCCTCCGCTCGTGACGATCACCGCTTGCGCCCGTAGTTCGAAGTCGCCGACGGCGTCCCTGGACGTCGGATGACCGCGCTCGACCGACGTCGGTGCCAACAACGTGCCGCGGACGCCGTCGACCACGCCCGCGGTGGTGGTCAACGCGTCGACCTGGTGGCGAAAACGGAGCTCCACGCGACCTTGCATGACCGCTTCCTGCACGCGCCGTTCGAACGGTTCGACGATGCCCGGACCTGTGCCCCACGTGATGTGGAACCGCGGCACGGAGTTGCCGTGACCAGTCGCGGTGTAGCCGCCGCGCTCGGCCCAGCCGACGATCGGGAACACGCGGTGGCCCATCGCCCGCAGCCAAGCGCGCTTCTCCTCGTGCGCGAAGTGCACGTAGGCCTCGGCCCACTTGCGCGGCCAGTGGTCCTCGTCGCGGTCGAAACCCGCGGTGCCGAGCCAGTCCTGCCACGCCAGCTCGACGCTGTCCTTGATGCGAAGGCGGCGCTGTTCCGGTGAGTCGACGAAGAAGAGGCCGCCGAACGACCACCAGGCCTGCCCACCGAGCAGGTGCTCCTGGTCCAGCAGCAGCACCTTGCGACCGGCGTCGGCGAGCTCAGCCGTCGCCACCAACCCGGCGAGGCCGGCTCCGACCACGATGACGTCGGCATCCACACGGGGATGCTCGCATGCTGGCAACACGGTAAGTCTTTGGTGGTTTCCGCCCGCCCGTCCGGATCTGATGCTTACTGTCTCGCCGTGAACACGCGCCGGATTGTTCTCGTCGCGCTGCTCGGCGTCGCCCTGACACCGGGAGCCGCGCTCGCCAAGACGCACACACAGTCGCCGCCGCCGTCCGCCACGTACGACGTCTCCTATCCGCAGTGCGGGAAGACGTTGCCGGTGGCTCCGACGGGCGGGATCGTTGGCGTCAACGACGGCATCGTCCTGTCCGCCAACCCGTGCCTTTCCACCGAGTGGGCATGGGCGCAGAGCGGCACGACGTATGCCCCGGCCTTCTATGCCAACACCGGCAACCCGGGACCGACGTACTCAAAGCACTGGCCCACCGGGCAGACCTCGCCGCGGGCCTGCGACGGGAGCAACAGCGCGGACTGCGCTTACGACTATGGCTGGAACGCCGCCAAGGACTCCTTTGCCGATGCTTCGGCCGTGACTGGCACTGCCTCCAACTACGTGTGGTGGCTCGACGTCGAGACCGGAAACTCGTGGGAGACGCTCGAGTCGGCGTACGGTCAGACACCGACAGCGCAGGTCAACGACCGCAGCGCGCTGGCAGGCGCAGTCGACGCATTGCACGATGCCCACGTCGGCACGGTGGGGATCTACTCCACGTCCTACCAGTGGGGGCAGATCACGGGTGGCACCGGCACGCAGTTCAGCGGCCAGCCGGTCTGGGTCGCCGGCACGTCCACGCTGTCAAAGGCGAAGTCCAACTGCAGCAGCACCAGCTTCACCGGTGGTCAAGTCACGCTGACGCAATATGCGCAGAGCGGCTTCGACGCCGACTGGCACTGCTGAGCACTTGGCCTACCGGCCGGTAGCGGGTAGGCCTGTGCGTGATGACCGAGACCAACGAAGCCGGTGTCCTCTTCCCGCTCGTCGACGGCAGACGAAGCACGCAGTCAACGGCGCGTGCCGTCTTCGCCGACTCCACGCGCGCGGTCGCTCCCGACGTCACGCATCGCATCGAGACCGCCCGCAGCTGGCACAAGGATTACGTCGGCGTCCTGGCCGACGTAGAGCGAGTCACCGCGACATCGGCGAAGAACGCGATGATGGTCGCGACCGACGGCCTGTTCGCCGTGCATGAGCAGATGGTCTTTGCTCATGGCGGCACCGAGACGCCGTTGCGCCAGGCACTGGACCATCCTCAGGAAACGCACTTCACGACCGCCACCGTCGAAGGTGACGGCGAGCATCCGCAGCGACTCGTGATTCCTTATCGCGGTGGAGAGCTTGCGGGCACCGAGTTGCACCGTCAGCTCGATGACTGGGTGAGGCGAGGGGTGATCGAACAGTCGTGCGCCGAAGCGCTGCGTCGCGTCGACGCGGAGCCCGACTGGCTCGATGCAACAGACGTCACGTTCGCCCTGATCGGCGCTGCCGCGGAGATGAGTCCGATGCCGGCGCTGTTGCGCTGGGGTGCGACCGTCGCTGCTGTCGACCTGCCGGCGCCTCGCGTCTGGCAGCGCATCGCCGACGCCGCTCGCACCGGCAGCGGCCGCATCATTGCTCCCGTCGCGGGCGAGTCGCCAGGTGCCGATCTCTTGACCCAGCTGCGCGAGGTGCGCAGCTGGCTGACCGGCCTCGACACTCCTCTGGTGCTCGGCAACTACGCGTATGCGGACGGCGCAATGTTCGTGCGTGTCGCCGCCGCGGCTGACGCGCTGACCGCGGATCTCGTCAACAAGGGCACCGCGCGGGCGCTGGCCTACTTGGCGAGTCCCACCGACGTGTTCGCGGTGCCGATGTCCGTGGTCAACGCGGCTCGCGACGGAGGCGGGGTGCGTCGCCGGGGCGGTCTCGTCGGCGGCCCGATTCGCACGCTGTCCGGTGGCCGGATGTTCACGCCCAACTACCGGACCGTCGTCGACTCCGACGAAGGGATGCAATTCGGACTGGCCGACTCGGTGGTGCCGCAGCAAGGACCTAACTACGCCTTGGCCAAGCGGTTGCAGCGCTGGCGTGCGGTCGCCTCGCGCGACGCGGTTGTCACGTCGGCCAATGTTGCCCCAGCGACCAAGACCAAGTCGGTGACGAAGAACAGGCTGCTCGCAGCGGCGTACTCCGGTGCCGGCGCTTACGGCGTCGAGGTGTTCGAGCCGGAGACGAGCAGCACGATGATGGCGGCGCTGCTGCTGCACGACCTACGCAACCCAGCGGCAGCGGCCAACCCTGCCAACGCGCTGGGCCACCCGCTCGAGCTGTTCATCGACCAGGCTGCCCACGGTGGGCTTTGGCGGTTGCCATGGGAGCCGCGCTCGGTGTTGCCGCTCGCCGCTGTCGAGGGACTCGTACGCCGCTGACTCAGCGCGACAATGCCTTGCGCACGTCGTCGTCGGTGACTTCGCTGAAGTCGTCGTAGAAGTTGATGACAGCACCGAAGTAGTCAGGCAGATGCACCACGCGCACCTCATCGGCGACGGTGCTGAGCCGATCCACCGCAGGTCGCGAGGCGACCGGGGCAGCACAGATCACGCGGCGCGCCCCTGCTTCGCGCACGGCTTGTGCTGCCGCGTGCATCGTGGCTCCGGTCGCGACCCCGTCGTCGACGACGATGGTGATCGCACGGACCGCGAGGGTGGCGGCGTAGGCCGACTGTCGCCGCTCCAGCTCGGCCCGTTCGCGAGCGATGACCTCGTCGATCTGACTCTCGGACAGCCCTGCGGCGGAGACGACGATGGGGTTGAGCACCTGCACGCCACCGCCCGCGATCGCTCCGAAGGCGAGTTCGGGCTGGCCCGGCACACCCAGCTTGCGGACGACGAGCGCGTCGACGTCGACTCCGAGCGCCTCGCCGACGACGCGCGCGATCGGCACACCACCGCGCGGCAGTCCCAGCACGATCGCGTCGTCGCGGCCGACCAGCCCCCGCAGCTCGCCGGCGAGCCGCTCTGCTGCGTCGTTGCGGTCGCGGAACCTCACTCCGGTGTCGTCACCCGCCGGCCATCGCCCCAACCACCAGGAACGGCTCTCGCCCGTCGATCACCGCATCGGGCAGCGGCGTGTCCGGCGGATCGTGGGACAGGTCCTGGTTGCAGGCGAAGTAACGAACAAACGACCGTCGGCGTTGTGTCGTCTGGTCGCGGATCGTGCCGCGCAGCACCGGATAGGACGTCTCGAGCGCGTCGAGCACCGCTGCCAGCGTGGGTGTGCCGGCAACGGCAACGTCGACTTCGTGCGCGACACCGGCAAGGTTGCGCAGATGCCCCGGAAGCACGACCCGGATATTCACGACAGCGTTTGCACCTCGACCGACAACACGGCCGGAAGGTCGCGGACGATCGCCTGCCATGTGTCGCCGCTGTCGGCCGAGCAGTAGACCTGCCCACCGGTCGTGCCGAAGTAGATGCCACAGTCGTCGAGCGAGTCGACGCTCATCGCGTCGCGAAGCACGTTGACGTAGACGTTGTCCTGCGGCAAGCCCCTGGTGAGCGGTTCCCACTCGTTGCCACCGGTCTTGCTGCGATAGACCCGCAGCTTTCCGTCGGGCACGAAGTGCTCCATGTCGCTCTTGATCGGCAAGACATAGATGGTCTCGGGGTCGTGCGCGTGCACGTCGATGACGAAGCCGAAGTCGGTCGGTAGGTTGCCGCTGACCTCGTGCCACTTGTCGCCGGCGTCATCGGAACGCATGACGTCCCAGTGTTTCTGCATGTAGAGCGTCTGCGGGCGCTGCGGATGCATGGTGATGTGGTGCACGCAGTGGCCGACCTCTGCCTCTGGATCGGGAATTCCCTGGGACACCAAGCCGCGGTTGATCGGTGTCCACGACTTGGCGCCGTCGTCGGTGCGGAACGCACCGGCCGCGGAGATCGCGATGACCAGGCGCTCCGGGTTGCTCGGGTCCTGGATGATCGTGTGCAGGCACATACCTCCGGCACCCGGCTGCCAGTGCGGGCCGCTGCCGTGCTCGCGCAGCCCGGGCAGCTCCTGCCAGGACTGGCCACCATCGACGCTGCGGAACAACGCCGCGTCTTCGACACCAGCCCAGACGGTGTCCGGGTCAGTGAGTGACGGTTCGAGGTGCCAGACGCGGGCGAACTCCCACGGGTGAGGGGTGCCGTCGTACCACTGATGTGTGCCGGGCACGGTCGCGTAACGGAAGTCGTTGCCGACCGGCGCGAACGTCTTGCCGCCGTCATCCGAGCGCTGGACCAACTGGCCGTGCCAGCCGGTCGACTGCGACACGTAGATGCGGTTGGGGTCGGCGGGTGAACCTTTGAGGTGATAGATCTCCCAGCCGGCGAAGTGCGGTCCCTCGACCGTCCAGTCCGTGCGCTTGCCATCGCTGGTCAGGATGAACGCGCCCTTGCGCGTCCCCACCAGCACCCGAACACCGCTCATCCGTGCCTCCTGTCTCGTCCTGACCGTACGACGAACCAACGACGGAAATCTCATCGCCGGGCAGACTCCGGGACAACCTGGTAGGTCGCGGTCAGTTCCAGGCCGAGACGAGCCAGGAACTCGCGCGCTTCTTCAGGACCCGTCACGCGAATCCGGGCCCCGAACCCGGCGACCTCGGCGCAGCAGCGCTCGACGTTTTGGCAGCCGATGCTGACCGCGACGCCGTATTCGTCGCCGTCGCTCGCCTCGCCGTGAACTGCCAGCTGCTTGTCGAACATCCAATGCAGAATCGGTACGAGCTCCGGGTCGACGACCGCCTCCACGCGATGCGGTGAGCGAAGCTCGTCCACGTTTGCGACGATCTGCCGCCACGTGTCTTCGAGGTTGAAGTCTTTCGGACGTACGGCGCGCTCGTTGGTGCGCTCGACCGAGGTGACCCGACCGACGCGAAACGTGCGCAGGCCGTCGGCGGTATCAGCGACGAGGTACCAAACGGGACCCTTCTGCGCGAGGCCGAGCGGGTGCACAACGCGTTCCGACGCGCGTCCGGTGCGGTCGGCATAACCGAGCCGCACCTGCACGCCGTCGGCGACCGCTGCGTGCAGCGCGTCGAGTGCCTTCGGACGCTTCGTCCTCGCGCGACCGGCGTGCCGGCCCCATCCGCCGGAATCGATGACGACGGCGCTGGCAGCCTGCTCGGCACTGGCGCGAAACGGTTCCGGGAGCGCGCGCACGAGCTTGCGCAGTGCTGCTTTCAGCTCCGGCGTCGCGGCAGCCTCCGGACCGGCGACCATGAACAGCGTCCGCGCCTCGTCCGACGTCAGACCCGACAGATCCGTGCGCGCGCCGCCGACCAGCTCCCAGCCACCGCCCCGACCCGGCTGCGCGTAGACCGGAATTCCAGCCGCGGAAAGCGCCTCCAGGTCACGCCGAGCAGTGCGCTCGGACACCTCGAGCTCTAGCGCTACCTCGGCGGCTGTCACACGCTGTCGCGTCTGCAGCAGCAGAAGTGTTGCGACCAAGCGATCGGCGCGCACGTTTGAAGATTCCCATGAAAACCGGTCAGTAGATGGCCACTTTGGGTGCCAGATTCCTTGAAGTCAAGCGGCGAGATCGTTCCGAGTCGGCGGAGGTCAAGCGATGAGTTCGGTCCAGGAGCAACGTCACAGGGTCATGACGATCGAAGAGATGCAGGCCGACCCACGGCGCTGGAAGGCGCTTGGGGTGCTCGCGCTCATCCAGTTCATGTTGATTCTCGACGTCACGGTCGTGAATGTCGCTCTCCCTCGGGTGCAGCATGACCTCGGCTTCTCCCGCGCCGGCCTGGCGTGGGTGGTCAACGGCTACGTGCTCATGGCCGGCGGGTTCCTCTTGCTCGGTGGCCGAATGGCCGACATCTTGGGACGCCGTCGGCTGTTCCTCATCGGCGTCGGGCTCTTTGCGGCGGCTTCCGCGGCCTGTGGCGCTGCGTTCGATCCCGGCATGCTCGTCGTCTCCCGGTTCGTCCAAGGACTCGGTGAGGCGCTCGCGGCGCCTGCGTCACTCGGGTTGATCGCGCTGCTGTTCCCGGACCCCCGCGAACGCATGAAGGCGCTTGGCCTCTGGGGCGGCATCGCCGGCCTCGGCGGCACGTCGGGCACCGTGATCAGCGGAGTGCTCGTCAACTACGCATCGTGGCGCTGGATCTTCTTCGTCAACGTGCCGGTTGCACTCATCGCGATCGCGATCGTTCCACGCCTTGTCTCGGAGAGCCGCATGGTGCGCGAACACGCGCGTCCTGATGTGCTCGGGGCTGTCACCGGCACCGCCGGATTGATCGCGATCGTGGACGGGCTGCTCGAAGCAGCGACACATGCGTGGGGCTCTATGCAGGTCGTGCTGCCCCTCGTTGGTGGCGTTGGGTTGCTTGCCGCAATGGTCGCTGTCGAAGCGCACTCGGATACGCCGCTCATCCCGCTCGAGTTCTTCCGCAACCGGACAAGGGTTGTCACCAACTTCGTGACGCTGTTCTTCTCATCCGCGTTCTTCAGCTACTTCTTCTTGCTGACTCTGTTCGAGCAGCAGGTGCTCGGATGGTCCCCGCTCAGAGGCGGCCTGTCCTACCTGCCATTCGGGTTCAGCATCGGTGCCGGCATCGGCATCGGAACGGCCTTGATGCCGCGGTTCGGAGTCAAGCCGTTGCTCGCCGGTGGCTTCTTCGGATGCGCTGCCGGTCTGTGGCTGACAAGCGGCATCACCGTTGGAGCGACGTACGTCGGCAACATATTGCCGGGCATGATCGTGCTCGGATTCTTCTCCGGCATCAGCTTCCCCGCCGTCGGCAACGCGTCGCTGCACGAGGTCACGGGACAGGACTCGTCGTTGGCCAGCGGCGTCCAGAACGCCATGCAGCAGGTTGGCGGGGCCATCGGTCTCTCGTGCCTGGTCACACTTGCCCTGCGGCACGCGGTGGGCCAGATGGCGCACGGCGTCACCAGCGCGGTCGCCAGCACCCATGGTTACGTGCTCTCGTGGCGCATCGGCGCCGTGCTGCTGATGGTCGGCGGTGTCCTCGTGCTCGGCTTCCTGGAGCACGTTCTGGCGACGCCGCGCAGCACAGAAGCCGAACTCGTCGCCGAGCCGGTTGCCTCGTGACCACCTCGGGCACACCTAGGGCATGGCCGGATATGTCAACAACTCGGGCGGTTACGAGCGCGACCAGCGCTATCTGACGACGCGGATCACCCGCGACGGCCGGGAAGGTTATCCGGTCGAGCCGGCGCGCTACCGATTGATCGTGAGCCGGGCCTGCCCCTGGGCCAACCGTTCGATCATCGTGCGTCGGCTCCTCGGCCTGGAGGACGCGCTGCCCATGGGGGTCGCGGGCCCGGTGCACGGGGACGAGAGCTGGAAGTTCGACCTCGACCCCGGTCAACGCGACCCGGTGCTGGGGATCAAGCTGCTACGCGAGGCCTACGACAGACGCGCGGGCGGCCACTACGACAAGGGCGTCACCGTCCCGGCGATCGTGGACACGACCACTGGCGAAGTCGTCACCAATGACTTCGCACAAATCACCCTCGACCTGTCGCTCGAGTGGACCGACTATCACCGCGACGGAGCACCCGAGCTCTACCCCGAACATCTGCGCGCGGAGATCGACAGCGTCAATGACGTCGTCTTCACCGATGTCAACAACGGCGTCTACCAGGCCGGCTTCGCCGGCACGCAGGACGCGTATGAGTCGGCGTACGAAAAACTCTTCAAACGCCTCGACTGGTTGTCGGATCGACTCGTGACGCGGCGCTCTCTCGTCGGTGACACGATCACCGAGGCCGACGTCAGGTTGTTCACGACGCTTGCTCGCTTCGACGCCGTCTATCACGGCCACTTCAAGTGCAACCGAAGCAAGCTCAGCGAGATGCCGGTGCTCTGGGCATATGCGCGTGACCTGTTCCAGACACCTGGCTTCGGCGACACCATCGACTTCGCGCACATCAAGCGGCACTACTACGAGGTGCATCGCGACATCAACCCGACCGGGATCGTGCCGGCCGGGCCGGATCTGGCCGGCTGGATGACGCCGCATGGCCGCGAGCAGATGGGCGGTCGGCCGTTCGGTGACGGCACGCCGCCCGAGCCCCCGGTCGCGCAGGAGGTCGTGCCGGCGGCGCATACGCCGCGAGCAGCCTGACGCGTTCCTTACAAAGCGCCCACGGTTGTCGCACACGCGCGGCCGAAGGTTCTCTCGTCACTTCGATCGAGAAGGAGTCGAGAGATGCACAAGACCATGTTGGCGATCACCTGGTCGGCGGTTGCCGCCACGATCGGCGTCGCCGGACTCGCCACGCCGGCCGCGTACGCCGACGACAGCACTACCCCCACGCCGGCGCCGACCGCTACGTCGATGCCGACCTGCAGTTCCCCGCTGCCGCCATGGGTGCAGGGACAGCCCAAGTTGCTGCATGCCGGCGCGGCCGCCGGCGACTACCTCTGGCACGACAGCGCCGGCTGGCACCTTCGCGTGACGCACCACACACGGAGCCAGAAGGTGTTCACCGGCGCGGTCGTCGCGAGCGAGCCGATCACCTTCGCGCGGGTCAAGGACGAGGCGCGAGACCAGGTGAAGCTGTCCGAGGACAAGAAGACGCTCGTCTTCCGCTTCGTCAACTACGGCGGGATCGACGGCGTCGACTTCACCGATGGATGCGCGATGCACACCCACTTTGCATTCGCGATCGCTGGGCACCGTGCGACGCGCAACCAGGTCTACATCGGCGCGCACTCGGCTCGCCCGGGGCGAGTTCCGTTCACTATCAGCCGCCGAACCACTCCCACGGCTGCTTGACTTTCAACCGTGACCACGGCGAAGGGCCTCGTCCTCGTCATCGAGGACGAGCGCCCGATCGCTGACCTCGAGCGGATGTATCTGACTCGCGAGGGGTTCGGCGTGCATGTCGAGTACGACGGCGAGGCCGGCTTGGCCGCAGTGCAGCGGCTCAAGCCGGTCGCGATCGTGCTCGACGTCGGACTGCCGGGCCTCGACGGCACCGAGATATGCCGCCGGTTGCGGGCCGGTGACGACTGGACGCCGGTCTTGTTCGTCACCGCTCGGGATGAAGAGGTCGAGCGCGTGCTCGGCCTCGAGATGGGTGCCGACGACTACCTGGTCAAGCCCTTCAGTCCCCGTGAGCTGGTGGCTCGTCTCAAGGCAGTGCTGCGTCGGGCGCAGGGCGCTCAGTCGGTGCGGCTGCTGCATGCCGGTCAGGTCACCATCGATCCCGGCGCGCGCCGGGTGAACGTCGACGGCCGATCGGTCGAGCTGACCGCTACCGAATTCGACCTGCTCGTCTATCTCGTGCAACATCCGGGCCGGGTCTACAGCCGCGAGCACCTGCTGAGCACCGTTTGGGGTTACGCGGCCGCGGCCGGCACGCGCACTGTCGACGTGCACGTCTCGCAGCTGCGCAACAAGCTCGGCGACGCCAGCCCGATCCGCACCGTGCGTGGGGTCGGTTACAGCGTCGAGGCTTCGTGACGCAGCCGGTCAGCCGTCGCGCGCTCGCGAGCCAGATCGCGATCGTCACCACTCTCGTCGCGGTCGTCGTCGTCGCGGTCAGCTTTCTCGTCTCTGCCGGGCTGATCCGCAGCGCGGCAGAGACTCAGGCGCGTCACACACTCGGCCACTATGCAGATCTCGTTGCGGAAAACGCGGTTGCGGGCAAAGGTCTGCGCGCTGACGGCAATGCCCTGGGAGTCCGTGCATTGGCGCGGCTTGCGACGATCACCGCTTTTGCGGTCGGACCACACGGCAGGGTGGCAGGAAATCCGCCCGGACCCTTGCCACAGAGCCTGGTCGACGCCGCCGCTGCCGGCGAGCCGTACGACGGCAGCGTGACGATCTCCGGTCACGCCTTTTTCGCCGAAGCCCGACCGCTGGACAGCGGGTTGGGTTCCGTCGTACTGCTGCAACCGCACACCGCCGCGAGCGAGATCACGTCACCGTTGCGCGACCGCTTGCTGATCGCCCTTGCTGCCGGCCTCGTTGTTGCCGTTGCGGCCGGCGCTTGGCTTTCGCGGCGGCTGGCGAGACCGCTGGTGCACGCGGCCGACGCCGCAGGGCGCTTGGCGCACGGGCAGCGCGACGTCCGGGTCACGCCCGAAGGCCCGGCCGAAGTCGCCGCCGTCAGCGACTCCATCAACGCGCTCGCGACCTCCTTGGCCAACAGCGAGGACCGACAGCGGTCGTTCCTGTTGTCGGTGTCGCACGAGCTGCGGACGCCGCTGACCGCGATAACCGGCTATGCCGAGGCACTTGCCGACGGCGTGGTCGAGCCGGCCGACTCGAGGCAGGTCGGCGCAACGATGCAGGCCGAGGCGACGCGACTGCAGCGCCTGGTCGACGATCTCCTGGACCTCGCCCGGCTCGGCTCGGACGACTTCCGGGTGCAGACGTCGACCGTCGACCTCAACGCGCTGATCGTCGCCGCGGCGGCGGTCTGGACCGATCGTTGCAGCCGGGAAGGCGTCGAGCTGCGCACGGAGCTTCCCGCCGAGCCGGTCATCGTGGTCACCGATGCCGGTCGCGTCCGCCAGATCCTGGATGGTCTGGCCGAGAACGCGCTGCGGGTGACGCCGGCCGGACAGCCGATCGTTCTGGCCGCGCGCGGGGTTTCCGGCGAAGCGCAGGTAGAGGTTCGCGACGGAGGGCCTGGGCTCTCCGACGACGACATCCGGGTCGCGTTCGAGCGCTCAGCGCTCTACGACCGCTACCGCGGCCAGCGTCGCGTGGGCACGGGAATCGGGCTGGCGCTCATCGCCGGTCTCGCCGAGCGCCTCGGCGGCCGGGCAGAAGCGGGCCACGCGGCCGAGGGCGGCGCGCGGTTCACCGTCAGCCTGCGATCCCTTACATAACTCGAACAATCTTCGGACCGAAGCGACATCCGGTGCGTCCACACTGGGCGCATGAACATCTCGAAGTCAGCCGTCTGGGGAGCCGCCGGCATCATCGGCGGCGGAGCGATCGCCGGCGTCACCTACGCCGCGGTTGCCACCCCGGCCACAGCCTCCAGCGCCACCGGCCCGGCCACGAGCGCGGCGGTCACCGCCGCCTCGCCCGGCCCCGGCGCGAAGCCCAACGCCACGGGACCGCGAGCCGGCCGCCTGGGCAAGCTCGGCCAGCGCGCCTTGCTGGGTCGGCTCGAGCACGGCGAGCTCACGCTGCGCGGCCGAAACGCAGACGTGACCGTCGACATCCAGCGCGGCACCGTCAGCGCCGTCAGCCCGACGAGCATCACCGTGATCAGCCCGGACAAGTTCTCGCAGACCTACGACGTCACCGACACGACCAAGGTCCGGTCCGGCAAGGCCGTCGGGAGCATCCGCTCCGTGCACGACGGCGACAAGGTGCTCCTGATCGCGACTGGCGGGAAGGCACTGCGGATCCTCGACCGCGGCTGATACACCCACACGGCCGTCCGCCATTCGGGTGAATCGCCGCGAGGTGAGGCATTTGTCCGTCAAGGAAGCCCCCAAGTCGGACGAGGCACTGAGTAGCCCAAAGCCGGGGCGATCGCCGACCGAACAGGCACACCGTGCGCGAGCACGGGCCGCAAAGGCACGGGACTCCAACCCATGGAGTCAGCCGGCCCGCCGAAGTCGAGGTTGCCTGGTGCACCGCGATAGCTCGTCGCGGCGTGCGCCCCGGCACCGTCTTCGGAAGGTGCCAGGACAATGCACACCGGCTCGCGGACTTTCCGCCTCGCCACCGCAACCCTCACCTGCGCCGCTTCGGCCGCCGGTCTCGTTGCTCTAGCGGCTCCGGCCAACGCCGTGAGCTCGGACGCATCGGCGTACCTCGCGAACCTCAACCAGGAGCGGACCGATCATGGCCTGGCGCCGCTGACCATGCGCAGTGACCTGAACTCGATTGCGCAGTCGTGGTCCAACCACATGGCGTCGGTCAGCGTGCTCTCGCACAACCCCAACCTGGCCAATGCGGTGAGCAACTGGCAGGTCGTCGGCGAGAACGTCGGCGAAGGCCCCAGCATCTCCGCCTTGACGACGGCCTTCTGGAACAGCGCACCGCACCGCGACAACATCCTCGACGGCGACTACCGCGACGTCGGTGTCGCAACCGCGACCAGCTCGGACGGCACCATCTGGATCACCGTCGACTTCCGCGACCCGATGTCGCCGGAGTCGTCGTCGACCGTCGCCTCGCCGACCTTCTCGAGCACGACCAGCGGCGCGCGAGTGGCGAGCAGGCACCCGACGCTCCGGATCGGCAGCCGCGGCAGCGCCGTACGACGGGTCCAGCGCCACCTGCACATCACCGCGGACGGCATCTTCGGACGCCAGACCCGCCGTGCCGTTGTCCGGTTCCAGCGCCGCCACCACATCACCGCCAACGGCGTTGTCGGCTCCCGCACCTGGCGAGCCCTGCACGCGTAGCCAGCAGGAAAAGCGCGTAAGCGTGGCGAACTCGTCGCCTTATGCGCTTGAAGATCTACCTGCCGGTGCTTGCTGCCCTCATCGCGGCGCCGCTGACCGCTCACGCGGTCTCCGTCAACGTGCCGTCGGCCCCGACGAGCGCCCAGGACCGATCGGTCGACCCCGTTGTCCTGACCGGCAACGAGTTCCCGTCCTGGTCGGCCGGTCCGGAGATCGTCGCGCAGGCGCCCGGCTCCCCGGCCAACAGCTCGAGCGCGGGCCAAGAAGGCAACGTGCCGGTCGGGCAGAGCAAGTGCTACAAGCCCGGGTCCAACCCTTACGACCCGAAGGACAACGGCGACCACAACTGCGACCAGGGCTCGCTCGTCCCGAGCGAGAACAACACAGTCGCCGACGCTGCGAACGGCACGCTCAACACGAAAATCGGCGCGGACGTCAACCGCATCGTCGGCTACCGCTGGGACGGCACGCAGAAGGCGTTCATCCAGTTCCCGTTGCAGGTGGACGAGAAGTTCACCCGGTTCATCTCCAACAACGCGTCCGGCTTCGCGTTCTACTCCGGCGTCGACCAGGAGACCAACTACGCCTTCGACCGTGAGGGCTTCCGCTACACGGCCGACAAGAACAACGACCCCAACAACATCGACACCAATTCCTGCGTCGCCGAGCCGGCGCCCGGCAGCCCGCCGCTCAATGCTCAGGGCTACTCAGCCGCCGCCGACCCGGTGAAGGGCCTCGACGACAACGACGAGGTCGCGTTCATGTGGCGCGATGCCGGTGCGGACCAGGCGCCCAGCGGCACGACGCTGCCGGGCGGCATCGTGTCGTCGTACCAAGTCGCGGTTGCGGACCCGTCCGATCCCGCCAACGTGCGCTATGCGTACGTCGGGCTCGCGGGCACTGACCGTGATCCTGGCGACAATGCGGACAGCATCGAGCAGTGGAACATGGACCACGCCTACATCCACTACACGCGCGATGCCACGGCTGACATCTTCCAGTACTCCCAGTCGTCGTTCGGCAGCTACGGGAAGGCGCCGATCGGCCCCTACTGCACGGTCAACCCGGACGGCACGACGTCGATCAGCACGGCGCATGGACAGTTCGCGCAGCGCCGGCCGGGCGACGGCGCGTGGGTGACAACCGGCCGCTACGCCTTCCGCTACGACGGACGGTGGCTGATGACGCAGCTGCGCATCTGCCCGGACGCGCCTTCGCAGGGCAAGGGCAACGGCGCCGACAACGGCAACGGATTCGGCTACGGCCACACGTGCGGCATGAAGGACGGGCAGCCGGTCGGCTACGGGCCCAACATCATCGACCAGTGGAAGGCGCGGGCGTTCCAGCAACGACCGAGCGGCTCGACACCCTGCTGCGGCTACGAGGAAGAGGTCAACAACTGGGGCGGGTCATCGATTCTCTTCGGTGAGAAGTGGGGCCCGGTTCGCGTCATCCGGGCCGCGTGGGGATCGGACTCGTCGACCAACAACATCAAGACCGAGGTGTTCTACCCGGACACGATCGAGTTCGGCGACAACTTGCGCGTGCACGTCATCCCGCCGTTCGACGGCATCTATGTGATGTGGGACTACCGCGCCGGCAAGGTGGCGACCTACTACAACCCGTGGCAACAGTCGGGCGTGCCGATCGACGGCCACAACGACGAGGTGTTCGGCAACCAGAACTGGACCGTGATGGCCACCGCGCACGCCGACGGCACCGACCCCACGACGTGGACCATCCACGCCGGCGCGGACATCAAGGACACCGACAACAACCCCGTCACCGGGCAGCCGACCGACACCGGCCCGATCGGCAACCCGGACAGCGGCGACTGCAACTTCGGCGGCTCCATCCCGAACGTCGCTCCGGGGTCGCCGATCCCGACCGACGAGAGCGAGAACGGGATCTGCAACGACATCGACATCGTCGATCCGACGTTCGATGGGCCCGTCGGAGCGCTCAACTGGGAGGAGATCGCCGGGCCCAACGGCGGGGTCGTCGATCGCTGGATGATCAAGCGGCACACCGGCGGCGACGCCTACACCCTGCTCGCGACTCCCTACTACCGCGACGACTCCTGCTTCGACGACGGCACCGGCAACGACCCCGGCCCGCATCTGAAGAGCCGCGCGGTCGACTCCGGCACGGGCAGTGGCTTCGAAGGCGACGCGTCGACTTACTTCGATCCGTCGGACCCAACCGGCGGGCCCAACCACGACGGCTACAAGGCCCGAGTGTGCTGGACGCCAGCGGATGGCGACCCGCAGGACGCGTCGATCGGTGACGGCCGGCCGCGTAAGTTCTGGAACGCCGACATCGGCACCCACGGCCTGCACATCAACCTGATCGCCGACTCGGACAACGCCTACCAGACCGAGCCGATCGACGAGGTCGACTCGGTGCAGCGCATGGTCGTGCTGCCGCCGTCGGTGGTCGACCCGAAGGGCACGATGACGGGCACGGTCAACGTCGGCGAGCAGTATGGCCGCTCGGTCGAATATCCGATGCAGACGGTCGTCACTCCGTTCTCGTGACAAGTTGCAGGGGTGGCGCGTCGCATCTGGTGGAACGCCCGCGACGACGTGCCGCCTCTGCTCGACGCGGGTGAGGACATTGCCGCGTGCTGGGATCTCGGTGCTGTCGGCAAGGTGCTGCACGGCGGATCTCGCGACGATCCGCCCGCGACATGGGCGCACGCGCACGGGTTAGAGCCGCCTGCCCGGCAACAATCTGATCTCGGACTGTTCGCGTTCGACGACGACGGCTCACTGCCGGTCCGCGCCGACGGCCAGCTCAGCACTGCGTGGATCGCGGATGGGCCGACGAGCACGTCGGCACGCGCGGATGCGTGGGCGCGCCTGACGAGCGAAACGCAGCAACTGCAGGAGAAAGCCCTGCTTGCCCTGCCCGATCCCAGGCCCACCCCGACCGCACAGCCGCTGGCCCTCCTCACCGCCCACGCAGAGTCAGCGGCCGCACTGCTCGCGGTCGAACTCCACCGCGACGGCCTTCCCGTCGACCGGTCCGCACTGTCGGTGCTCCTCGAGCCGATCATCGGACCGCGTCCGGTCGACGACGCCCATGCCGCCGCTCGGCGACGGGCGCGCGACGACGTCGTACGACGGCTCTTTCCGCAGTCGGACGGTGTCGACCTGCGCAACCCGGCGCAGGTGCGCGACATGCTGGCGCGAGTTGGCCTCGTGCTCCCGGACACGCGCTCGTGGCGGATCGAGCCGTACGCCGCAACGTCGCCCGCGGTCGCGGCATTGTTGTCATGGCGGAAGGCCGAGCGGCTCGCGACGACGTACGGCTGGGCGTGGGTCGATCGCATCGGCGACGACGGCAGATTGCGCGGCGACTGGACCGCTGCCGAAGGCGCCGGGCGCATGACGGCATCGGCCGGTTTGCACAACATGCCGGCCGAGCTTCGATCAGCGGTGCGCGCCGAGCCGGGACATGTGTTCGTCCGAGCCGACCTCGGCCAGGTCGAACCACGTGTGTTGGCCGTCGTGTCCGGCGACGCAGCACTTGCGCAGGCGACCGCCGACGACGACATGTACGCACCGGTCGCCGCCCGGCTGTCCTGCGATCGCCCGACGGCGAAAGTTGCGGTGCTGGCGGCGATGTATGGACAGACCAGTGGCACCGCTGGTCACGCGCTGCGCCAGATGCAGCGCGTCTATCCGCAGGCGCTCGGCTACCTGCACGAGGCCGAAGAGGCCGGCAGGGTCGGCAACGAACTTCGGACGTACGGCGGACGGCTGTTGCGCATGCGCCCCGGCTGGGGCCGGTTCGCGCGCAACGCGGTTGTGCAGGGCGCTGCGGCGGAGCTGTTCAAGGCTTGGGCGGCCACGGTGCGCGCCTGGCTTCCGCCAGGTGCACAAATCGTGCTCTGTCTGCACGACGAACTGCTCGTGCACACGCCGATCGCGGCGACCGCCGAGACCGTCGACGTGGTGCAGCGTGCCCTGGACGCGACCGCGGGTTGGTGGGCGGCGGGCAGCGGCGTGCGCTTCGTCGCCGACGTGAACACCGGCGAGACCTGGTCCGCCGCCCACTGAGCCGCGACCACCCAAAGCCCCACACCCCACTGCACTTCGGTATCGCACCGACCAAAATCGCGCCCGATTTGCCGCGTGTCGTGGTCGGGGCGATACCGAAGTGGGTGGGGTTACGCCGTACGGCGGCGGCGGGCGCCCTCGGCGAATGCTCGACGCAGACGCGCTGCGACCCAATCAGGCTGGCGCCAGATCTGATCCCAGGACCAGCGGACGACGATGTAGCCCATCGCTTCGAGCTCTTCCTGGCGAAGCTTTTCGTCGCGAAGTGACGTGCGCGCGCCGTCGTCATCGTCGTACTTGAGCAAGCCGTCGGCCTCGCCCACGACGCAGAACTCCGGCCAGTAGAAGTCGACGATGTACTTGGGGTTGCCGACGGCATCCCACGCCAACGTCACCTGCAGTTCAGGCGGCGGCAATCCCATGTCACGAAACGCGACCCGGCTGACGGTCTCGAGCGGCGTCGCGGCCCGCGCGTCAGCGAACTTGACAACCTCGCGCGCCTTGCGGATGCCCGGCCAGCGCTTGCAATCGCGCGCGACTACTTCCAACTGCGGGCGCGTCACGCCGAGACGCATGACTGAATCGACGACGACGAGTCCGCCGCGAAAACCGACCCAGCGAGCCAGGTCGATGGCCGTGCGCGCGGGAGTTGTGACGGGAACATCGTCGATCTCTGTGACGTGGGTCGTCGGCAATTTGCAGATCAGAACGGCGACTGCATCGTCGCGCCACGGTCCGCCCTTCTCGCGGTACAGCCGCACGCGCTCCGGAGGCCTGCCGAGTCGCGAGATCCCGTGCAACGCAGCGGCCGATCCCAGGCACGCGTACGCCGGCGACCCCCGCCGCAGACCCTCGATGGCGATTTGGGTTGCGAGCCGGTGTCCCTGGTCGAGCTCGAGCCGGCGCCGTCCGACGTAGACGCCGGGACGCGCGACGACGACGTCGCCATTGCGCAGTGCGCGGCGCAGTTGCGCATCCGTCATCCAGTCCGGGCGCGTGTCGCGCCGAAACGGTCCCAGTCCTGCGACATCCCACACGCCGGCCAGGTTGACCGCGCGAGCGGGCCAGAATCAGTCCCCGCAGCGAATATGTGGACAACCCCCTGACTTCGGTATCGCACCGACCAAAATCGCGTCCGATTTGCCGCGTGTCGTGGTCACGGCGATACCGAAGTGCGTAAAGGGGTTAGCTGGACTTGCGGTCTTCGCGCGTGCCTTCGAGGGTGTCGTCGATGACGTCGAGCGTCTCCTCCGTGCGCAAGGCAACCTGGCGGGCTTCGAGCGCTTCGGCTTCCTTGGCGAGGGCGTCGGCCTGTGCGGCTCGTTCGCGTCGCTCGATGACATCCTCGGCGGCCGACTCCGCTGCCTCTGCCGCCGCCACTTTCTTGGCCGCTCGGCGCTCGACGGAGGCCTT
>Ga0157369_10001850_pt1 | contig 25578 bp, 16 predicted proteins | sample C25metaG_FD_113461 | JGI IMG/M metagenome (GOLD analysis project Ga0157369, IMG submission 113461) | Corn rhizosphere microbial communities from Kellogg Biological Station, Michigan, USA - C2-5 metaG | ecosystem: Host-associated > Plants > Roots > Rhizosphere > Soil | place: USA: Michigan... | reverse complement strand
GAGAGATGCCTGGTAGCATCCTCTGCCTCGAGCAGTTCTCGAACCTCGGTGGCGGGCAGCTCGCTCTCGCTGACTTGTTACCCGCTTTTCGCGAGCGCGGCTCAACCGTGCGTGTGGCGCTGCCGGGCGATGGCCCTCTCGCCGCCAAACTTCGCCACCTCGATTTTGCCGTCGATACTCTCTCGCTGAGTTCATATTCTAATGGCCGCAAAACTTTGTTCGATGCGGCGCGTTATGCACTTGAGCTACCGGGCTTGAGCCGGGCCATCCAACGCTTGCTCACCGTCCATCATGTCGATCTTCTCTACGTCAACGGTCCCCGCCTTCTTCCTGCGGCCTCCCTTGCTGCCCGCCGAACATCCGTGCCTCTGCTTTTTCACTGCCACAACCGCATCACTCAACCCGCAGCGGCTTTCGTCGCTGGCCGCGCGCTGCGTCTCTCTCGTGCCCGCGTCCTTGCCTGTTCTCACTTCGCTGCCGAACCGCTCGCCTCGCACGTCGATGCCGGTTTGTTGTCTGTCCTCCATAACGGTGTGGCGCCGCTTGCTGCTGCGAACAAGACTCTGCCCTTTAAGCCGCGCCACATCGGCGTGATCGGGCGTATCGACCCCGAAAAAGGACAGCTCGCTTTTGTTCGCGCTGCCCACTCGCTCTTTCGCCAATTCCCCGACTGCAGGTTTTCAATTGTCGGAGCCCCGTCCTTCTCGAACAACGAATACTTCGACAACGTCGTTCACGCTAGCGCCGGTTTGCCCATCGTATTTACAGGCTGGCGAAACGACATCGCCAACGTCTTCGCCGATCTCGATCTGCTGGTCGTGCCATCTACGCCTCTGGACGCCGCGCCGCGCGTCATCCTGGAAGCCTTCGCGGCGCGCGTTCCTGTAGTAGCCTTCGCCTCCGGTGGCATTCCTGAACTCATAGAGGACGGTGTCAACGGGTTTCTCGCAGAGCCCCAGGCCTTAGCCGCCCGCATGGCCAATGTTCTAACCATGGACCGGCCTCATTTATGCGCCGTCATCAATCGAGCTCATAGGTGCTGGCAAACAAACTACACATTGGATGCCTATCGTCAGCGAGTGACCGACTTATTGGTATGGGGCAGATCGCTAACTGGCGGCCGATTAGCAATCGGCCACACGCAAAACGTGAACACATAATGCGCTGCGCCATTGTCCATTACTGGCTGTTAGGGATGCGCGGCGGTGAAAAAGTCGTCGAAGGTCTCTCCCGCTTGCTGCCGGAGGCCGACATCTACACACTCTTCTACGATCCAGAGCGCGTCTCGCCCCTCATCCGCTCTCGTGTAGTCCGATCGTCGTTCTTGAACCCGTTTCGCCGGATGTATCGTTCTTTACTCCCATTGATGCCGATGGCGCTCGAAGCTTTCGATCTCCGTGACTACGATCTGGTTATCAGCAGCGAGTCCGGTCCGGCTAAAGGCGTCCTGGTCTCCTCCCAGGCCCGCCACATCTGCTACTGTCACTCGCCCATGCGCTATCTTTGGGATCTCTATCCCGCCTATCTGCACGAATGGACACCGTCTATCTCCAAACGTGCTCTGATGATGCCGCTCACGAATTATCTGCGTCTCTGGGATTATGCCAGCGCATCTCGTGTCGACGAATTTGTCGCCAACAGCGCAAATGTGCAGAACCGCATCTGGCGTGCGTACCGCCGCGGTTCCGAAATTATCTATCCGCCCGTCCCAGTCGAAACGTTCTACACGGAAACCGCCGCCGATTACTATCTGATCGTTTCCGAGCTGGTGCCATACAAGCGCGTCGCCGATGCAGTGCGCTGTTTCTCAAAAACGAATCGCAGCTTGAAAATTGTCGGCCAGGGTCCCGAATATCGATCGCTTCGAAGCATCGCTGGCCCGCGCATCGAATTTTGCGGCCGTGTGTCCGACGCCGAGTTGCGCAAGCTATACGCGCGTTGCCGCGCCGTCATCTTGCCTGGCATAGAAGACTTCGGTATCGTTCCGGTCGAGGCGATCGCCAGTGGCAAGCCCATGGTCGCCCTCGGCAAAGGCGGCGTCCTCGAAAGCGTGCCCGAACGAAACCCGCGTGCAGGATTCTTCTATCCCCATCCTGGCGAGGACTATCTCGCTCAGGCGCTCGATGATTTCGAACGAGAGGAACCGCGCCTCGAGCCCCAAGCCATCCAGGCGGCCGCCGCGCGATTCTCCACGGAACGCTTCGAAACCGCAGTGCGCAACATGATCTTTGCGGATGCGCCCGCTTTTACAAAACCTTCACAAGGTGCGCACGACACTCGCTCTCGCGACACCATAAGCTACGGGCGTGTGTAGCGCCACGAAATTCGTATTGCTGCTCGCATTTGTGGCGGCGCCCGTGTTCTCCCAAACACCTTCCGGAGCCTTTGTCGGAAGCACCGTTTGCAAGACATGCCACCCGGACGTCTGGTTCCGCTTTTACAAAAACGCGCACTTCAAAAGCGTCGCCAGCGAAAAGGAAAAGCCCGAAAATACCGGCTGTGAAGGCTGCCACGGCCCCGGTGAGGCGCACGTGAAGGCGCATGGCGGCAAGGCCACCATCCGTGCTTTTTCGCTGCTGTCTCCAAAGGAAACCTCACAAGCCTGTCTACGCTGTCATTCCGAGAGCCTCGCACGCTCGAACATCCATCGGTCCGTCCATACGCGTAATGACGTCGGATGCGCCCAATGTCACTCCATCCACAAAGCCGCGACGCCTAAATTCCTGCTGGCGAAAAGCGAGCCCGAACTCTGCTACGGCTGCCACACCGATATCCGCGCGCAATTCTCCATGCCCTTCAAGCATCGCGTCAACGAAGGATTCATGGCCTGCAGTGATTGCCACAATCCCCACGGCACGTCTTCCCCTAGCTGGCGCATGGCCGCTCGGCCCGCCATGGTGAGTCAAGGGCAAGTGAACGAGGAGGCCTGCCTGAAGTGTCACTCCGACAAGCGTGGACCCTTTGCCTTTGAGCATCCTCCCGTCCGAGTGGAAGGCTGCGAGATATGTCATTCCCCGCACGGGTCTCCCAATTCGCGTCTCCTGAAACGCCCCGTCGTTTTCACCATGTGCCTCGAATGCCATAACGGTGTCGGCACCTTCGGGCGGACTGGAACAGGCGTACCCATGCTCTCGCCCGCCCATAACATGACTGACCCGCGATATCAGAATTGCACCAATTGCCATCTGCGCATTCATGGATCGAACGCAGATCCCCTCTTCCTGCGATGAGACTCACGATACGGGCGCTTGTTTTCTTGCCGTTCGCCGCCGGCCTTTTCGGTCAAGTCGTCGCGCCCACTCCGAATTCGGTCGGTCCCACTCGCGGAGACGATTGGAAAAATTATAATGTCGTCAATTCTTTCGAGACGGGCTATCGCTTCCTGAGCCAGAGCGGAAACCAGAACAAATACCGTAGCGACGAAAACTTCGGCAGCGGCGTTCGCCTTCTCAGTAGTTTCATCGGACTAAATTCGAAAGACGGCCACAGCGCTCTTTTCGACGAATTAGTCTTCAGCACACAGGGCTTGGGTGGCGACCCTTACGAGTCTGCCAGCCTCCGCGTCCAAAAAAACAGAATCTACGAATACAATCTCCTCTGGCGTAAAAATGACTATTTCAATCCTGGGCTCACCACCGACGGTGGCCAAGGCCAGAATCTTTTAGATACCACCACTACCCTCCAGGACAACAATCTCACCCTCTTCCCTCAATCGAAAATCAAGATTTTCTTGGGCTATAGCCGCAATACTCAGGACGGCGCCGGGATCTCGACGTTTCCATCGGCCACCTCGATTGGCGACTTCGTCCCGGTTTTTACCGACGTTCGCCAGATACAGAACGAATATCGGCTGGGCGGCGAGGTCCGTTGGTGGGGTATGACGCTGAACTTTCTCCATGGTTGGCAGGACTTTAAAGACGATTCAACCGGCCAGGTAAACCATGGAGCCAGTCCCTATTGGCAAGTCGCCCTTTTTAGAAACGCCCGCTGGATAGACCTGAACGGCCGCTTCACCTACACCGGCAGCCAGCGCGGCTTCTTAACCAATCAAAACGCTGTTGGAACGAATCAGCAGGTCTATACGTACGGCGATGCGCGCCGCCCCGTGGCCACGGGCAACGCAACGGTCAGCCTCTTTCCCACCAGCAAACTCACCATTGCAAATCACACATCGTTCTATAACATCCGCACAGATGGCGACAGCACTTATCTGCAGCTCAACAATTCTACTGGCTTGGCCAATGCCTTGTACTACCAATATCTGGGAATTCGCACCGTCGCAAATGACACGGACTTCGACTACAAAATAAAAAACTGGTTCGATGTGCATGGTGGGTATGAATATTCAAATCGGAGAATCGCAGCAACGTCCCAGTTCGCGCTGGCCGGCACGCCGGATACGGTGCCGTACGTGCAGACGAATGAGCTGAACGCGGGAAAAGTCGGATTTCGTGCGCGGCCCATCAGCCGTCTTATCGTTACGGTAAATGCGGAATTCGGCAGAGCGAGCCGGCCGTTCACTCCGAAAAGCGACAGCAATTACAACGTGCTTACCGGCCGTATCGAATACAAGTGGAAAACCCTGCAGCTGGCTGCGTGGTCGCAAGCCGACTACAACGACAATTCAGTGCTGTTGTCGGACTATAATTCCCACGGCCGAAGTTACGCCGGCTCCGGCTCCTGGTCGCCTGTGAAATGGTTCGCCTTCGATGCCAGTTATTCGAAGCTTCACCTCGAAACGCTTGGCGGGATCAACTTTTTCGCTCAGAACGTCCTGTTTGCCAATCAGGTCTCTTATTATCTGAGCAATCTGCATACCGGCACGTTAAGCGCGCGCTTCAGTTTGCGGCGTTTCGATTTCTATCTGGGCTATAGCCGTGTCCAGGACACTGGCGATGGTCGCGCCATACCAACGCAACTTGTGATCGGTCCCGATCTGCCCGCCTTCCGGACCGCTCAGACGTTCCCGCTCTTATTTCAATCTCCGCAGGCGCGCGTGTCTTTTCGCATATCGGAGAGATTGCGCTGGAATGCCGGCTACCAGTATTTCGGCTATCGCGAAGATTTCTTCCCGAGTCAGAACTACCTCGCCCACACCGGCTACACCAGCCTTTTATGGAGCTTTTGAATCTACTGGTGGATGCCCGTTGGTTTGGCCCACACGGCATTGGCCGCTTCGCGGGCGCTGTCTTAGCCCGCCTCCCCGATCATGTCCGGCTGACGGGCGGTCCGAGACCCTTGTCGCTGCTCGATCCCATCTGGCTGAGTTATCAGCTCGCGGCTCGCCGGCCTTCTGTCTTCTTCTCTCCCGGCTTTAACCCTCCCGCCGTATGCCGTGTTCCGCTGGTCATCACGATTCACGACTTGGCCCACATCCAGTTGCCGTGCTTCTCCAACTATAGGAGAAGGTTCTACTACGAGTTTCTTGTCCGTCCCGCCTCCAATCGTGCCCGCCGCGTGATCACCGTTTCGGAATATTCTCGTCGCGAAATCCTGCGCTGGACCGGTCTCCCGGAAGGCAGCGTAACGAATGTGGGCAATGGCGTAGACTCCACGTTTCGCCCGGAAGGACACCGCTACGATCCAGGCTTTCCATACATCCTGTATGTAGGCAATGCCCGTCCGCACAAGAATCTCAACAGACTGTTTTCCGCCTTCGCGCAAATCGACGATCCACGCTTGCACCTTGTCCTCACTACTCCGAAAACCCAGGAATTGGTAATGCGATTGATCGAGAAGGGAATAGAGGGACGTGTCCGGTTCGCCGGTCCCGTTAGCGACGAGGACCTCCCAGCCTTGTATCGGGGCGCCCTTGCCCTTGTCTTTCCCAGTCTGATGGAAGGATTCGGCCTGCCCCCCCTGGAGGCGATGGCCTGTGGCACTCCCGTCGTGGCATCCGGGAGCACTGCGATTCCGGAAGTGGTTGGCGATGCCGCGCTTCTTGTCGATCCACTCGACGCCGCCGACATCCGTCAAGGCATCGAGCGTGTACTTGAAGATAGTGCCCTTCGCAACGCCATGCGCCAGTCGGGCCTCGCGCGAGCGCGGCTCTTTAGCTGGGATACCGTTGCGGCCAAAGTCAACCGGGTTATTCAGGATGCTGCCTGAATGACGCTAGAAGGAAAGTGGTTATAAGCCGTGGACTGCTGAACCGCGCAAAGTAGAAATGGTGTGTCGCAGTGAAAACATTTGTACCGTGGGGGGGACAGGTGCCTGTGCTTGCAGAAGCCATCAATCGATACCGCGTTCGTTGAGGATCAATGAAGACCTCAAGTCTTTTGAGTTTGAACCGGAACGAGTTTTGTGGCACGATACTGGGCGCGGCGCCGACCCATTAGGGTCATAGAGTCTGGCATCTGTTTGCCACCCCCGCGGGCGTCGTCGCGATCGCGTAGAGGTTGTGGTTTATATTTGCTCGACTGCCCGTCGTTACATGGACAAGCTGCGCAATCCTAAACCATGCGTTTTTGGCAAGCACTCCAAGCGGGTTGCGGCTCTCGGAAACAGCCTGAATCGGTGGTAAAAGGACGAACTTCACACTCTGAAAGCCGGCGCGCTTCAGTACTCGGTCAAGAGTGTCGGGAGTGTAAAGGTTCATGTGATCTCTCGGCTCTAAATAGTGCCCCCCCTCGCGCATCCCAATAAGCATTTTCTTGGCACGAGCCTTCCAGAGCTGTGCTGGACCGTTCGGAGTGGCAAGAAAAAACGCTCCCGTAGGTTTGAGAAGCGACCGCAAATACTGCAGGAACCCATCGGGGTTCGGAATGTGCTCAATCACGTCCCAAAGTGTTATTAGATCGAAGTACGCCAGCCGGAATCCAGAATCTTCCACCCGGCCTGCATAGATGTTCTTCACACCCAATTGGTTTTTCGCGTAATCGACCGCTGGAGCACAGATTTCATATCCGAACGCGTCCCAGTCTTGGTAGCTTTCTGCGAATCGGACAAAGTATCCAAGTCCGGCACCCACGTCCAGGATCTTACCGGATCGACCAGCCATGAAACGATTTCCAAAGTCCCGATACATTCGCAGATGCGCAGGGTCCAACCGGAATTTCTCTTGATCGTTGACTTCGCGGGCGTAATATTCGCTATAGTTCTGCTTGCCCGCATACGACGAATAGAGATGCTTGCAGCCGGTGCAACGTAGTATCGGCACACCAGAGTCTACGAAAACAACCGAGCTCTCGCTGGACCGACACACGATGCATTGCTTAACTTCATCACTCATCGGCAGATGAACTCTTCCTGCATTGTAAGCACATAAACGCTCCATCAGATGAGGTGTTGAACCGCAGCGTACAGGATCAACTTAGGGAAACCGCGATTCCGGAAGTGGTTGGCGATGCCGCACTTCTCGTCGATCCACTCGACGCCGCCGACATCCGTCAAGGCATCGAGCGTGTACTTGAAGATAGTGCCCTTCGCGACGCCATGCGCCAGTCGGGCCTCGCGCGGCTCTTTAGCTCGGGTACGGTTGCAGTCAGAGTCAACCGGGTAATTCAGGATGCTGCCCGAAGTTCAAAGAATCGTCCGCGCGGACAAGCTCAGACTTCGCGGCCGCATACACAGCGGCCAACATAGCCAAATGCACCCAAAGATAGGGCCGCAAAATGTTCTGGTTGAACTGCAGAACAGCCAACTCGACAATCAAGGAGCGCGTCAGCGCGCGCAACAAAATTGAATACTCAGGCGAGCTACGCCGCGCGAGCTCAAATGGCTTACGGATGATCGTACCCATGAAGACCAGAAAGGGAATAATGCCGAGCACACCACTCGCGGCTAAGACCTCGGCGAAAATTGCCATTCCTTCGTATTGCTTGGAATCTTGAAACGACCGTAAAGTCACCCCATGCAAGTCGGCGATTCCGAAAGAAACTCCACCCAGGCTGCGGCCAACAAGTGGATGCTGAACAAAAACAGTCAGTGTGTCGATGAGAGAGGTTGCCCGTTCCACGACCGAATGGGCCGGAGCACCGTAGAGTCCGGTTCCAGCAAGCAGCAAAACAGCCGTCGCCGGCCTCAGGCTAGCAAAGATGATGGCCGCAACCAAAATTGCCGTGGACAATGCAGGCAAAAACGAGGCCTTCGCGATCGCCGACAACTTTATAGGAGCGTGCAACAGCTGGATCGGACTTTTCCATGTGCGCCGTGAAAGGACATCCAGCGCCAAAAAAATGATTCCCAGCCGACTCGAGGAGAGCACAATCGAGGATCCGATCAACCAGCGAAGTGCCTTGATCTTGTGCTGTGAAATCAGCCGGAATTTCGCATCCCGAAGCGAGCCGCAGAGCACGAATCCGATAAGTAGATACGCAGCATAGTAAGAAGGCTCGTAACTGAATCCATTCAAACGTGGAATTCTATCCTTCACCCACCACTGTGTTACGAGTGGTGCTTGTAAGCCCAACCAGGGAAGCGTGAATTGCACCAACCCGAATGAGGCGATCAAGCCGAACGAATATAGATACCACTGCAAGAGTCGATTGAGCAGGCGGCTGTTCCAACTGAAAAGCTGAACGAACGAGAACACTAGGCAGATATTCAGCAAAAGCCAAAAACAATAACCAACGGACTTGGGCCAAAACGCTGTGGCCGGTATGAACACGACCTGAACAACGAGCCACGCAAGCAGTGGTAGCAATCCAAGCGTTGGTACGTCTGAGTGTTGTATCGTTCGGGCGATCGCGAGAATCGTCAGAATAATGACAAAGATTTGGCCGATCCGAAAATTTCCACCCGCCTCCACAACTAGAAAGATGTCAAATGAGCTGGTCAGAGCAATAAGGATAGCTGTTGCCAAGCCCACCATAGACTACGGATGTGCCCGCTCGCGAAGTAAGATCCAAAACGTCGATAATAAAAGAGCGGTGGCCACGCTAGTCAAAATAAGCACCGTTCGGGGTGGCCAACTCTTCCGTTCGGGCGTCACCGCCCGGTCGATTACCTGAATCGGCGTTGCGGATTTAGCTTCGTCCAGCCTCGCTGCTTCATAGAGCCTCGACAATACCTCGAAAAGCGTCTCGTGATATTTCAGCTCTCGCACCGCGCGAAGATACTTCAAACTGGCCTCTGGAAGTTGGCCTGTCGGAAGCTCCAGTGTGCCTGCCTTGTAATCGCCCCGCTCCAGTTCATTCAACTGCTTTTGCAATACGGTCAGTTCGCGCTTTACAATCTGCAGGCGCGGATTGTCATCCGCCGCGAAAGTCTTCATCGCCGCCAGTTGCGTTTCTCTGCCGAGGATCTCGGCGTGCAGCTGCGCGCCAATCCGCAGCAACGCTTCCGCCTGTCCGCTGGGCGCCACCAGTCCTGTCGATTGCTGCGTGTTTCGCAGGGCCACTTCCGCCTCCGCCAATGGTTCCTTCTCTTTTGCTAGTTGATCCTCATAAAACAGACGCCGCTGCCCGGCTTCGGTCAAAGCAAGCCGCGAATTGCTGTGTGAAAGCTGATCGACGTACGCATTCGCCAGCTGGGCGGCTCGCGCAGCATTGTGATCGTCTACCCGGATGTGAATCAGCGAATCCTTCCCACTTTCGATCCTTGTGTTCTTCTCCAGCCGCTTGCGCGCGCGCGTATAATCCGCCACGTGATAGACATTTGTTAAATCGAATTTTGTGATTAGCACATCCGCGACGGTCCGGCTCTCGAGGACGCCTACATAAAGGTCCGCCGGATTGCGCAGGCTCAAACCAGATAACAATCCTAAGCCGGACATCCCGGCGGCGGGCGCAAGACCCGCCAACGGCCCCAGGAAGGACGACAACGACGACTGCGTCTGTTGCGGAGTAAGTATCACGGCCTCGGCGGTATAACTAACGGGCCAAAGAAAAACCGCCACTCCCACCACCAGCGCTGTAATGCCACAGACACGCAGTAATTGCACCTTGCGTCGGTAGAGAAGGCCACACAACTCCACCAGCGAAACATCCGAAGATGCTTCCAGACTCGTCAACGGATTGCTCCCTTAGTGCAGAACATTGATCGCCGCTGCACCCAACGCCAGGTTGCTGAAGATCTGCGTCCAGTCCATCAAGCCACGCATAAACGTTGTCCGATTGATGTAGCTCGGGACCACCAGGGTATCGCCCGGATACATAGGCACCGCATCGAAGTTCTTGCTGAAGAGCACTCCGCCTTTCGCATGGTTGACGACCGACCCGTCGGCACGCACTACAACCATGTTTGCCTTGTCCGCGAAGCGCGCAGGTCCGCCGGCTTTTTTCAGATAGTCGCCAGCCCTCAGGTCGTCGCCGTAAAGAAACGCGGCCTGCTGGTAAACGGTACCGATCACGTTTACCGTGACTGGCCGGTTAGGAATATAGAGACGGTCGCCGTTCTCGAGCGGGAGTGCCGGCAGCGCCTCGAGTCCCTGGCTTTTCGGGTCAAGGTCCAGCACAATTCGTCCGTTCACCGGAATCTCCCGTAAGCGGGCAATCAGGTCTCGTTGGCTCGAAAGCGTCGCCTGTGCCGTCGCCGCCTGCTCGGCTGAAGTAACTCGGCCGGAAAGATTGGCTGCGCTTTCATTCGTCTCTCGTTCTAATTGGCTCAGAAAATCGGCGAACCGCTTTTGCTCTTCACGACGCGTGGATTCCCGTGTAAACTGTGCCCCGTATAGATAGGCATTGGGAGTAAGTCCGCCCGCCCTTACGACTAAGTCGCGCAGTGTTTCGCCGGGCATCGCGGTATAGACACCCGCCCTCGCCACCTCTCCCTCGAGCCGGATCTGTTTGGCCTGCTGGCTGCCGGGTATCGAAAAATCAGCCTTTGAAAATATCGTGATAATATCTCCTGGCTCGAGCGCAATATCTTGCGCCGGGTCGCGTTTTATTACTGCGTTTTGAAGATTGAACGGGATGATTCGGCTGGCCAGAGTCGTCTTGTCGATTCGCTCTACCACGGCATACTCCCAATTAATCTCGGGTCCGGCCGGCTGGATGCTATTGCGCGGGAGAAAGTCGCGCATCGGCAGCGTATCGTTAAGACCCGTAGCAGCTCCCAGGGAAGTGTCGCCTTGCGTATTGCGCTGGTTATCCCGATAGGTTGGAGGTCTGCTCACCGCGGTGCCAAAGCTTGTCTTCGTCATCGCCATTGCGGGTACAAGCTGCGGCCCTCCGCTTTCCATGGGTTCAGGATCCAGGGGCTGCTGCGTCGGCTCTTCAGCCTTGTCAATACCAGTCACATTGTTGCGCTCTTTCCAATAGTCCCGTGTCAGCAGAGACTCCTTGTCTGGAATCACATCGCTGATTCGTATGCCCGCTCGCCATGGAAAGCGCCCCGGATCGGCGACGTTCCCCCGTAGCGTGACGGCGTTCTCAAAGCGCGGCACAATGGGCAGCAGTCGTACGATGTCTCCATTTTGGAGCTTCGTCTTGAGCTCGGCGCCCCCAGTCGAGAGTCGCCGGATCTCGAGTCCCGTCCCTTCCGCCACTCGCTCCAGTACGGCGTTCTGTGCGGCGGCTGTGGCAGACAGTCCCCCGGCCATGCGCATCGCGTCCCCGAGCGTTGTGCCGTCTTTGAGTTCATAGATGCCAGGGCGCTCCACACTCCCTGATACCGCCACTTTGGGCCCGGCCGGCGAGATCAGAATGACGTCGCCCCCTCTCAATTGCGCATCCCTGGAAGTATCGCCCCGCATCAGCAAATCGTACAGATCAAATTCACAAACTGTCTTGTCTCCGCGCTGCAACCGTATACTTCGCATCGAACCGCGCGACGTGGGTCCTCCTGACGCAAATACAGCGTTCACCAAAGTTGTAAGCGAACTGACTGTGTAGCTGCCCGGCCGCCGCGCGTCGCCAACTACAAAAATCTGTATCGATCGCAGCCGCCCCAGGGTTACACTCAGGTCGAAATTCTTGTACGATCGCATCATCGCGGCTTTCAATACCTCTGCCACCTGGCCGTAGGGCAACCCTGCCACGGCGATTGGTCCGACGTCTGGAAGTACGATCTGGCCGCGCGCGTCGACAACCAGCCGCCGCACAAGATTGAGCTGGCCCCAGATATTGATCTGTAACTCATCGTCCGGCCCGATGACGTAATCGGGCCCAACTAGCGCCCGGCTGCTCGGCAGGAATGTCGCCGGTACATTATCGAAAAGTGAAGCTCCAAAAATGGGCAAGCTTTGTCCGATACTCTCTGTGACATACCGTTGAAATTCCGTAGGAGGCTCTTTTACTCGGTATGGCCTCGCCGGCTCCGCCATCGGATTACGCCCTGTAGTGGTCGGCTGGAGCCCTGGGATTTGAGTTTGTGGATACGTCTGCGGGTAGGACAGATCATAACCGGTTCCACGATCAAGCGTCATTCCCTGCTGCGTCATTCCCTGCTGTGCCATGCCCTGCTGTGCCATGCCCTGCTGTGTCAGGATGCTCTGCGTGCCGAACGAATCTTGCGTCCCCTGCGCGGATAGACATGCTGCCGAGTTGGCATTTTCGGGCAGACTGCACAAATAGACTAGCTGCTGCTGCTGCGACGGCGGTGAAAAAAGACTGTCCCGCGGACGTTCGAGTAATTGGGCGCACGCTGCAGTTGTCAGCGTAAGAAATAACAAGAGACGCAGCATGTAAAATCCGTTCTGTTAGTCATTGTGCCGTCCACAGCCCGGCGATAGCCAGAGCCCTCCGGCGAGTTTTACAGTGCTTTTACAAATTCGCAGCGAAATACATTACTGTGGCAGTGACAGCAGATAGATCATAATCGCGTCTTCCTCAGTCTTCGAAAAGTGATACGGCGGCATTACCGATCCCGGTGACAGAGCTTGCGGAGCTGCAAAGTGTCGGAGAATCCACTGCCGGTCTCGGCGAGCCGCCAGACCATTGAGCGAAGGCCCTATCTCGCCGCCGCTCCCATTCACGCGGTGGCAGCTTCCACAGGCATGTGATGTATAAACCTCCGCACCATCGATCAATTGTTGGGGTGCTTGCTCGAGTTCGTGTCCATGCTCGGCCGTAAGTTTTGCCAGCAAGACGGACAGCGCATTCAATTCCGCGAGTGAGAGATGAGACGCACCGCCTTTCCCGCCGGCTGCCCGGTTCGACTGATTGAAGTGGACAATTCTCCACTCGCGAGGTTTTTGCAAGTCAGTCCCTGCCAGATTTGGACCTTCTTTCGGCTCGCCGGTCACCAGGTTATGGCAACCCCCGCATCCCTCGCGCCGGAACAGTCCCACTCCCGCAAGTTCATCGGCGGCGAACTGCGTAAGCTGTGGCGGAATGCCCGCCAGCGCGGCGGACGCGACACGGGGCGGAGAACCGGCCATTGCTCCGAACGTGAGCGCGCTCCAGAGTGCAACCGCCAAAACGACCATACCGATAGCGGTTATACGCTGGCGAACGCGCCGAACCGCTGTCCGATCCAGAAACGGAACCGCGAACAGCGCGAGCACTGCCAGCGTGGGAAGTCCAATGCTGCCGATCGGCTCCAGAGGCCCTCGAAATACCTTCAGCATCTGGAACAAGAACAGGAAATACCAGTCGGGGCGGGGAACGTAAGCTGTATCCGTCGGGTCCGCCATCCTCTCGGTGGGCGCCGCATCATTAAAAACAATAGCGAACAGGATCAGGAAGGTAACAAATATCGCCAGCACATCACGAAAAGCTTGCCGTGGGTAAAACTTATCGTCTGGTCCGTGCGGCCCCGCTCCGGGTGTAACCCCGTGCCGGCGGACGAGATACAGGTGGAACCCGATCAGCGCGGCCGTCACGGCCGGCAGAATAAGAACGTGCATCGCATAAAAGCGCGACAGAGTAAGCGCTCCCAACTGCTCCGTCGCTCCCGCTAGCTTCACCAAGTAGGGTCCGGCCAGCGGTGCTTGAGATGCAAGGCGCACCGTGACCATCGTGGCCCAATAGGCCCGATTGTCCCAGGGCAGTAGATACCCCGTGAGTCCGAACGCGAGTGTCAGCAGTAGCAGAAGCACCCCTGCCAGCCATGTGACCTCCCGCGGCTTCTTATATGCACCGTATAGAAAAACCTGGACCATATGGAGCACGACACACACGACCATAAAACTCGCGCCCCAATGATGCAATCCCCGGATCATCTTCCCTGCAGTCACTTCTCGCATGACATAGGTAACGCTCCGGTACGCCTCATCATGCGAAGGTGTGTAATTGATCGCAAGAAGAACGCCGGTAAGCGCCTGTGTCAAGACCAGGAACAACGCAATGCTGCCAAACACTTGCGGCCATCCCGCGGAAGAGGGAATGTCTTCCATCAGAAACCTGCGCATACTGGTTTCGGTGCCTGTGCGGCTCTCGAGCCACTCTCTGCTTTTCCGGACCAGTGCGGACAGCACCTACGACTCCGAAGAAGGCTTGCTCTTACCCAGCCACAATCGGGCGCCCTCGATCTTCGTAACGTATCGGTCGAGCGGCCGCGTAGCCGGGCCGGTGATCACTTCTCCCTTCCGATCGAACGCCGATCCGTGGCACGGGCAAGCGAATACGCCGGCCTTAGTGTCCCAATGGTACGCGCATCCCAAGTGCGTACACAGCGGAGCGAACACCGTGACATCCTCTGGGCCATCTTTCACGATCCAGGCGCTGTCCTTCGTGCTGCGAACGGACCAGCCATCCACACGGTTGCGCACGAATGTGATCTGTCGTGGCGCGCCCGCCGGCAGATTCGAAATGTCGCCTGCATCTATCCACTCGTTCGGGGTTTCGTTCCGCGGCGAGCCGAATAGATAGAACCCGGCCGGAAGGCCCAATGCCGCCGCTACAAAACTGACCAGAACATAAATGGCAGTCTCACAAAAATTTCTGCGTCCTGCTTGCATACCGTCATCTTAGGAAGCAAATACAGCGTGGGCTGTTGCGAACGTGTAAAGCTTTCGAAAAAAGACAGCGAGTCTCTCGCTACTGCCCCAAAATCTGTGTTCCCGTTGAAGTGAATACGAATGACGTTGTTCGCCGCCGGATTACTGCTTCTTGGCCTGTGGGGAAATGAATCTCCTCGCGCGTCGCCATATGTTCCATTGGACAGTTGGGTTTATCCCACCTTCGAACGGCTAAACGCACTAGGTTACTTGCCCGATGCGGAAAGTCTGGCGAGGCCGTGGACGCGGTCGCAGTGTCTTGTCCTCACGGAGGAGGCCGCCGACATCGCATCGCGGCGCTCCACCAAGCTATCCGCGGGCGCGCCCACCAACCAGGAAGCCCTCCGTCTCATTTCCGCGCTCGAGCAGGAATTCACTTCCCGCTCAGACAATGTCAGCGGTGTGCGTCTCGAATCGCTGTATGCGCGCTTTCTGCAAATTGCAGGGCCGCCTCTGGCCGACGGCTATCATTTCGGTCAAACCCTCGTCAACGACTACGGCCGCCCATACGGCCGCGGCTCAAATGCCATAGCCGGCTTTTCCGCTTCGGCCACGTTCAACCGCTTCTCCGCCTATTTTCGCGGCGAGTATCAAGGCGCCTCCGGCACCCCGCCATATTCGCTTGCGCAGCGTACTTTCATCGCGAAAATAGATCAAAATCCCTTGCAGCCGGCCATCTCGAACACCTCGTCAAACCGCTTCAATCCGCTCGAAATGTACCTGGGTGCGCAGTTTGGCATATTCAACGTTACCTTCGGCAAACAGAGCCTCTGGTGGGGACCAGGCGCGGAGAGCGCATTTCATTTCAGCAATAACGCCGAACCTGTCTACATGCTTCGAGTCGCGCAAACCAGCCCCATCGTGTTACCCGGCCCCTTCCGCTTTCTCGGGAGAATTCGCGGCCAGTTCGTAGTCGGCCACCTCGCCGGGCATCAGTTTCCACCGGGCCCTTTCTTCAACGCGCAGAAAATAACTTTTCAACTGACTCCCGATTTCGAGCTTGGTTTCACCCGCAGCGCCATTTTCGGCGGCGGCGGTATTCCTCTCACGGTTCGCACGCTCGCACGCAGTTTCTTCAGCTTTTCAAGCGGCCAATTCCCCGATCCGGGCGATCGCCGTAGCGGCTTCGATTTCAAATGGCACGTGCCCGGACTCAGACGCTATCTCACCATCTACTCCGATTCGCTCGCCGACGACGATCCCAACCCGCTCGACAATCCCCGCCGCGCCGCCTGGGCGCCCGGTCTCTACATTTCACAATTGCCGGGTCTCCGTAAACTGGATCTGCGCTTTGAAACTTACTCGACCTGGCTTTACGCCAAAGATCACGGCGGCCAGTTCATCTACTGGAACGACGTCTATCACGACGCCTATACCAACAATGGCGTGTTACTGGGAAGCTGGATCGGCAGAGACGCCCGCGCTTACACAGCTTCCTCCACCTATTGGTTTTCCGCACGCAACAAGATCGGCGCCACCTACCGTCAAATCAAAAGTGGTCCGAATTTCCTGCCCGGCGGCGGCACCCAAACCGACGGATCCATCAACGCCGAATGGCAACTGCGTCCCGGCTGGCAAATGAACGCTCTCTTGCAGTTTGAACGCTACTTTGTCCCGATACTCGGCCCGCCACGACACAATTTGACTGCCGGATTACAATTTACGTTCTTTCCACGGGACTGGCGCTTCTTCCGATAGCGAAGAAGAGCACTCCGCCCGCCACCGCGCCCAACGAGTCGATCAGAATGTCCCTCCACTCGAAATCGTTGTGATAAATCGCTGTCTGCGCCCCCTCGATCAAGAACGCGAACGCAATCGCACCGGCGCAGCTTCTCGCGATCCAGGTATTACTCCTGCCCCAGCAAACCACCAGAACTGTGATCAGAAAAGCGCAAAAATGAGCGCCATTGTGAAAGCGCCCATGGGTTTTAAGAAAGTGCTTTAACGGCAACGGCAGCAGCGAAACGAGCAGGACGACAAGAATCCAAACAGCCACCATTCGGAGGCGTCGGTCCGTAGTGCGCATAGCCCGATTATCGAGGTTTGTCCTTTTTACAAGTCTTTTACCAGCCTTTTGCACCTCGAATTACCCCGCGCGGATATCCTCCGGATGGATGTATGCCGTCGCTTTGAAACGCATTTCCCCGGAGTCGTCAGATATCAGGCCTGCGCGCCCGCCGGATCCTCTGGGTGTATCGATTCCATTGCCCTACCACCACGTATTGTTTCCATTCGGCTTCCCGCTCCATATACGGACCAACGAACTGGGGATTATCCGCGCGGCCGAACAAAGCTGGGCGGCCTTCTCGCAGCGCTTCCGCGAAACTCCTTTACAAGTACGCGTACTCGTTTCCGATTCCTCGACCACTCGGCGCCCGCCTTCCCCAGTTGTTCGTGCTCAGGCAAATCTGCTGACGATGGTCGCCGATTCCCAAAACTTTGCCTGCTGTGACTTAGCCAACGGCTTCTGTTTTGCCAATCTTTCCAAGTCCGCCCTGCTCAACCGTGACTATCTTCGCTATCACTTTCTCGAGGCGGCCGTGCACGTACTGCTCGACACGCAGCACCTTGTAGCAGTCCATGCCGCTTGCGTCGTGAAAGACGGGCACGGCGTTTTGTTTGTGGGCGATTCAGGTGCTGGAAAATCGTCCCTCGCCTATGCATGTGCCCGTCGTGGCTGGACCTACGTTTCCGATGACGCCGCTTGCGTGCTCAGGCGCCGCCCCGGCCGCCAGGTCCTTGGCAATCCACAGAATTTTCGTTTTCGTCCGGCCGTTAGTGCTCTGTTCCCGGAATTGCGCGGCCGTGTAAGGGTGCGAAACGGCAAACCTAGTGTGGAAGTAAGAACTGAAAGTCTGACGAACTTATCTACTGCCTATGAATGCACCGTAGATTACATCGTCTTTCTGGATCGCCGCGCACAACCGGCTGGGCAGCCCCGGCTCGCGCCAGTCTCCGAGGACGAGGGCCTTCGCGGCATCTTCTCGAGTCCCTGGCCGCCCGATCTGCCCATCCATCAGGAACGCCTGGAGGCTGTCGAACGCTTGCTCAAGGCTCGTCTCTTTCGCATGTCCTATCTCGAATTCGACGCGGCCATTGACCTCCTCGAACAAACCATGATGCGACGTTCGTCATGACCGTAGCGCACCCATTTGTAGCCGCTGCGCTGCGGCTCCTCGTAGCGCTTGCTGGCCTCCTGCTCACTGCTCCCCTACTCTCGGCGCAGGTCTCCTCCGGAAGTTTCTACGGCTCGATAGACGATCCCTCCGGTGGACTTCTCGCCGCCGCACAGATCGAAATCCGTCAGGAAAAAACCGGATTTGTCCGCCGCACTTCTACCGGCACGACCGGTCTCTATCGCCTCCCGGATTTAGCCCCGGGTATCTATTCGGTCACCGTTCAACGCAACGGATTTCGGACATCCGTTGCTCCCCATGTGTCTCTCGAAATTAACCAGGAGGCGCGCGTCGATTTTCGCCTCGAGATCGGCGCGGCGCACGAAACCGTCACTGTTGCGGCCTCCGCTTCTCCGCTCCAGGCCGCCGATAGTTCCGTGGGATATCGTTTCGATTCATCAACCTTCACGCAATTGCCGATCGATGGTCGCAACGTCCTCTCGCTGGTCACTCTGGGGCCGGGTGCAATTCCGCGCCAGCTGGGAGGTTTTGTCCACGACACCAATAACGATATCCAGCAGGGTTCCCGTGGCTCTGTCGCCTTGAACCCGCCCATCAATGGAGCGCGCTCTTCGATGAATACGTATCTCCTCGATGGTGCTTATAACACCGACCGCAACACGTTCGCCACCGTTGTCATCCCTCCCATGGACTCGGTCGAAGAATTTCGCATTCAATCTTCCCTCGCCGCTCCGGCCTTTTCCCAGGCCGGCGGCGGCGTCATTGATATTGCCACTAAATCCGGCAGCCGCGATCTTCATGGCAGCGCCTTTGAGTTCTTACGAAACGAAGTAACCGACGCCCATAACTTTTTCGACGACCCTACCCTTGCCCGTCCCATCTTTCGCCGCAATCAGTTCGGCGGTAGCTTGGGCGGTCCCTTGCCCTTGCCTTCCACATTTTTCTTCGTTGCCTACGAAGGCGTGCGCTCCAAGTCCGCCAAGTCGTCCGTCCAGTTAGTTCCCGACGCTACCGAGCGCTCTGGCAATTTCGCGGACGATAGCATCATCTACGACCCGTTGACGCCCTCTCCGCGATCGCCCTTCGCGGGCAACCTGGTTCCCAGCGCGCGTATCGACCCCATCGCCTCCAAATATCTCACGCAATATGAGCCTCTTCCAAACCGCTCAACCGGTTCCGGGAATAACTACCTCGATGCAACTCCCTCGGTCAGTGATCACGACAGCGTTTCCGGTCGCATAGACCATCAGTTTCGCAGCGCTGGATTGCTGTTTGGCCGCTACACCATCAATGATGAGCGCGGTTATCTCGCGGGAAGTTTTCCCCTGCGGCCTACCTCCGAGCAACTCCGTGCCCAACAAATCACTCTCGGTCATACATTCGCCCGTGCGGACTGGATCAACGAAGTTCGTGCATCATTTACACGTCTCCGCCTCTTCGACGTTCCGCTCAGTGCTTTCACGGACAACACGGCGGCCGATTTGGGAATCGCCAATCCTCCTACCGATCCGTTCGCCTTCGGACTACCCTACTTCCTTCTGACGAATTTCTCGACCGTTACCGACGATCCCACGCTTCCGCAGACCCAGCGTGACAATACCTGGAACGTGGCCGATTCATACACAGTCATTCGCGGCCGCCATACCTGGAAGCTCGGCGTGGACTGGACCCGCTTTCAACTGAACTATCAGCAAAGCAATTTGATTCGCGGCAGATACACCTATACAGGAGCGTTTACTGCCGGCGCAGACGAGTCTGCCTCAGGCAATGCCCTCGCCGATTTCCTGCTCGGGTATCCCCAGAAAACGGAGCGCACCGTGGGCTCTCCGCTAGCCTACCTTCGCCAAAGTAGCTACGGATTATTCGTCCAACACGACTGGCGTGTCACCAATCGTATGACGATCAATACTGGCCTGCGGTACGAATATACCGCGCCCTTCTCCGAAACGCGTAACAAGCTTCTAAACCTCGATTATTCTGGCGCCGCGCCTGCGCTGGTGCCTGTAAGCACAGCCGCGAGCCCAAATCGTCTGAACTTCTCCCCCCGCGTCGGCCTGGCTTGGCGGCTGCCTTCCGAAATCGTATTTCGCGCGGCCTATGGCGTCTACTTCAATCCCGAAATCGCGATCGAAGCCTACGATCTCGTTCTGAATGGAGTGCAATCTCAAGTGAATACGACCGACGGTACGGCGCCGCCGGTACTCACTACTCGCGACGGCTTCGCCGCCACCTCGGCCACCGGGTTTCCAAGCTACTTCGGACTTGATCAACACGCGCCCACCCCCTACATCCAGCAATGGAACGCCGGATTCCAAAAGGAGCTACCCGCAGGCGTAATATTGGAAGCGAGTTATATCGCGAGTAAGGGTACTCATCTCGGTGTCTTCCGCCGCTTCAATGTTCCGCTGACGCTTCAACCCGGTGATCTGCAAAGCCTCCGTCCGTTCCCTGAACTCGGCACGCTTTTCCAGCGTCAGCACATCGGCAACTCCTCCTATCAATCTTTCCAGCTAAAAGCTGAGAAGCATCTCAAAACCTCGCTCACCTTTCTCGCCAGTTACGTATGGTCGAAATCGATCGACGATGCCGACAGCGTTAACGTCGGTCAGTTCGATAGCGCCGGCGCACAAAATGAAAGTAATCTGCGTCTGGAAAGAGGCCTCTCCTTTGCTAATGTCCCGCGCCGCCTCAGCGCCGGATTCGTGTATAACTTGCCGAAATCCCTGCGTAACTGGCAGCTTAGCGGGTTGATCACGTTGCAGGATGGCACGCCTGTAAATCCGTTCTATTTCACGACAGATTTTGCCAATTCTGGAACTCCCAATCGGCCGAACGTCGTGCCCGGCCAGAGTGTCAGCCTTCCCTCCAGCCAGAGAACCGTCGATCGCTGGTTCAATACTGCTGCCTTTAGCGACCCGGCCCCGTACACCTTCGGTAATGCTGGCCGAGATATCATTCCGGGTCCTGGAAACGAGGTCATCGATATCGCACTTAATCGCCGCTTCGTGATTCGCGAACGCGTCGCCCTCGAACTTCGTGCCGAGAGCTTCAATCTTCTTAACCACCCGAACTATGGCATCCCGGGTCCGTATCCCGACTTCGGACCATTCTTCGGTAAGATTCTGTCGACAGGCGATCCTCGTCGCCTGGAATTCGGCACGCGGTTCGACTTTTAGTGCGTCCACGCCTCCCTCCGTATGCAGCGGCTCTTCTTGAGCCGCTGCAATTTTTTGCCCCGAGCGGCAGCCTGCTCGAGAGTCTTCCCGATACCGAGTGGAAAGACTTGCTCTCCTTTTGCGATCGAGCCAATCTGACCCTAACGTTCCGCCACGTCGCCTTTCCGTTTCTACCAGGGTGGGTAAAAGCGCGTATCGCCGGAAATCTGAGTAACAATGCCGAGCGGCATAGGCGCTGGCAGACCGCCGTCCATGAAATCGCCGATTCCCTTCACGCGCGCTTTATCGATTTTGTTCTCTTGAAGGGCGCGGCGCACGCTCCTGATTTCACACCCGATCCCCTTCTGCGTGCGCATGGCGACATCGACATCTGGTGCCTGCCGGAGACCATCTCCAATGCCTCGGCAGCGTTCTCAGACTTGGGCTATCGGCCTTTTGGGGATTCCCAGGGACGTCACCTGCCGCCGCTGCTCCGTCCAACCGATTGGAAATGGCTCGGTGATTATTTCGCTATCGATCTGCCCATTCCTGTGGATCTCCACTACAGTTTGTGGGATCGTGATCTGGAACGTCTTGACGGTCCTCCCGAGCGCGAGTTCTGGGAGCGGCGCACGATCACTCTTATAGAAGATCGGCCCGTTGCAACTCTCTGTCTGGCGGACACGGTCGCCTTTGCCGCTCTTCATTCGCTGATGCACATGCTGCATGGCGATCTTCGTTTGCAGCGCGCCTGGGAGATCGCATATTTTCTGAACTCGCGTGCCTCAGACAATACATTCTGGACGGATTGGCAAAAGCTTCATCCCGTGCATTTGCGAATCCTCGAAGTAACTATGTTCGCGCTGGTTGCTACTTGGTTTCAGTGCAAATTGCCGCCGTTGATCGCTGAGGAAATGGAAATTCTTCCTTCGGACGCCAGGCTTTGGATAGAATCCAAAGCCTGGTCGCCGGTTGAATCGCTCTTCCAACCGAATAAAGACGAACTCTGGCTTCAGCTTGCTCTTCTAGACCGCTTGCGAGACAAAACGAGCGTCTTCTTTCGACGCATGTTCCCGGTCCAGGCTGTGGTGAGCCGTGATCGGCAGGGAAAGGGTGCTCTTGTCACACGAACGGTGCATCATCTTCGTGCTCTGCTGCCCACGATTTCCGAGGCAGCCAAATGGTGGTGGACTCGCCAGAGCCTTGATCGAAATTTCCTGAACTTCCTACTTTCCTCTGGTCTGTTCGATCTTGGCGAATTTATTTTTTTTCTTCTCTATAACCTTTACTTGTTGGATCTGGGATTTAGTGAGGTGTTAGTCGGGCGCATCGTGAGCGCCATGACCGCGGGATCGTTCTTTGGAGTTATTCCTGCCGCTGCATTACTACGGCGTTGGGGCGTACGGTCGGTACTGGTGGTGGCGATTGCCGGTGCGAGTGTCTCCACCGCGCTGCGGGCCATGACATCCGATCCGCCATCTCTGCTTCTCTTTGCTTTCCTGAATGGCTTCTTCTTGTCCGTATGGGCCGTCTGCTTGCTGCCCTCCGTTGCCGCTTGTACTACCGAACGAAACCGTACCTGTGCATTTAGCCTTGTTGCATCTCTGGGGATTGGCATCGGTATTGGTGCGGGACTTCTCGGCGGTCAGCTTCCGTCGGCTCTCGCCCACTTCGGCGCGCATGCTACCCCGCTCGAATCTAAACGCGCCGCGCTCCTTTTTGGATCTGCCATCGTTTCCCTCGCGATTGTGCCCGCCCTCCGTCTGCGCTTCCCCGAAGTGCGCCCCTTGCCATCTGAGAAAAAGCTCTACCCGCGCAGCAAGTTCATCTCCGGATTCATATTCGCCGTATTCGTGTGGAGCTTTGCCATCGGGATTTTCAATCCGTTCTTCAATGTTTATTTTGCGCGGCGCCTGCATCTCTCCGTTGAGCACATCGGAACGATTTTTTCATTGAGCCAATTCGCCCAGGTTGCGGCGATCTTGGCTGCCCCATGGTTCCTCCGAAAGATCCCCGGCATCAAGGGAATTGCAACCGCACAGTTCGCAACGGCCGTCATGCTTGTTCTTCTCGCCATGACCGCGACTCCGACCGCTGCGGCCGTGGCGTACGTCGTCTATATGGCGTTTCAGAACATGACCGAGCCGTGCCTCTTTAGTGTTCTTATGAACCGTGTGACGCCTGCCGAACGCGGCGGCGCTTCGGCTCTTCATTTTCTCGCCACTTCGTTCGCCGGAACTCTTTCGGCAATGGCCGCTGGTGCCGCACTAGCCCGTTGGGGTTATTCATTTGTCCTGGAAGCGGCTGCCCTACTGGCACTCGTGGCCGCGATCTTGATGTTCGCAACCCGCGCCCTGTACAGAGCAGGCAGTCCGAACCCGCGCCCGCAATCGCTCGCAAAAACGATACCGCTTGAATCTAGCTCCCAGGCCGGGGGCGCATAGCTGTTGCAATTTCCGCCCGTCACGCGGATTGTTTCTCCTCCAGCCGCTGACCGCAAGCAGATCTGCGTAGAACACGCAAATGCGATCCATTTGCCATCCGGAGACATCCGCTCTGTTGCTGGTATGCGCGGCGAACCGTCGCCTGGACTTACCCGCCCACTAGCCGGATCGAGTAACATCGCCTTTGAATGCCCGTGACTAACTAATTCGAATCGCACTGGACCATTCGGCGAGAGCGCCTCGGGTAGCAGTGCTTCGCCATCGAACCCAAACCGTGTGACGCGTCCGTCGTGCAGGTATCCGAGTTCATAACGCCTCTTTCCAATCGATTGATAGACAATTCCGGTGTGGAGTATCGCTGGCGACGACGAGGAGATGGCATTCTCTTCGGTTGTGATTCTCTCCCAATGGCGTCCGGGCTCCTGCTCGTAACTTGCCGCCGTCCGGTAGGCGATCGATAGACTCATGATCGTCACCACGGCCGTCGCGGCGGTGATTCGTTTCCATGCGACGTGCCGCAACCCCCCGCGGCCCGCGAAAAAATATAGCGCCAGTAACACCCAGACTTTAGGACAATAAGGAGCCCACGCTTGCCGTAGTGGCATCGCCGCTACCGTATAACAACCGATAACCACAAGCCGTCCCATAGGACCGTCGTCGTCGAGCAGCAGCACCACAGGCAACAAAAGAAGAATGAACGTATACGATGCCATGCTGGTGGAAGCCAGAACGATGGCCACGGAAAACCAAGCGAAGTCCCGTTTGAAATTCTCTACGCGAGCGTACAACAAAGGCAGCGCCAGCAGAGTGAGCGTCACCAGCGGACGGAGCAGGAAGAAGACCCATGGCGCATTCCACGCCGGATGCGGATTCAACTCCGGTTCCATGACGAGAGTCCGCCGCAGGAAGGCCGAAATTGTATGATGACCTACATTATACGGATCGACCATGTCTCCTGCCAGTGCGCGCGGTAGAACTTGCCATGCAAAGTAGTTTGTACCGCTCCATCCGAGCCACGTGATGGCTGCAGCCGCCATCAGAAGCGTTCCGAACACGCCCGCAGCCAGCGATCTCCACCGGCGCTTCACGGCGAAGAGCAAAAAGAATGGACCGCCATACACCTTCAAAACAAATGCCAGCGACACCAATAATCCGCCCCCGATCGCGCGTTCGCGATGTAGATAAAAGTATGCGAGCGTTAGCAGGAACAATAGAAATACGTAGTATTGGCCGAGCAAAAAATTACTCACGAGCGTCCCGTGCCCCACGAACGCCAACAGCGCAACCTGCGCAAAGCTGAATTGCGTGACCCGCGATAACAACCAGAAAGTGCCTGCCAGAAATCCCAAATTCAACAACAGCCAGGCGCGCTTTGCTGTCTGCACGGAAAACCGCGCCAGCGGTACCATGGGAAGCATCGTCAGCGGCGTCTGCGGAAAGTAGGCGCCGAGCTGCGCTTCCACGCCTGCATAATTCATCTGCCGCTGAAACCAGGTCCAGTCATAAAAGCTTCTGAGCGGCTCGCCCTTGCGAACTAGCACAGCCGCCGTATAGTAATTCGGAAAATCCGTCTCGGCTCGATCCCAGCCCGCCCTAAAACTGGTGGCAAGAAAAAGACAGTAAGCCGCCGCGGCCAGAATTCGTACCGCTGGTTCAACCCGCATGGACGCGACCGCTGGCAACTGCCGTCTGTGCCTTCGGCAGGCGCACAAAAAAACGCGCGCCCGATTTCAATTCCCGATCGGCCCAAAGATCTCCCGCGTAATCGAGCACAGTCTGTCGCGACAGCGCCAACCCCAAACCCAAACCATTCTTTTTCCCGAAGCTCGCGAATGGCTGAAACAGCGTCGCCCAAGCTTTTTCTGGAATTCCGGGCCCGCTGTCTTCAACCTGCACCGTCACTGTGGTTGCATCCTGCCTGGACGTGACCCGGAGCGTGCCACCATTCGGCATGGCCTCGAGAGAGTTATGCAGCAAATTCATGAACACTCTTTCCATCCGGTCGCGATCGACATAGACTT
>Ga0157369_10001849_pt1 | contig 25579 bp, 24 predicted proteins | sample C25metaG_FD_113461 | JGI IMG/M metagenome (GOLD analysis project Ga0157369, IMG submission 113461) | Corn rhizosphere microbial communities from Kellogg Biological Station, Michigan, USA - C2-5 metaG | ecosystem: Host-associated > Plants > Roots > Rhizosphere > Soil | place: USA: Michigan... | reverse complement strand
TGTTGCCCGGTCGCCGCTCAGGACGGCTGCAGCATCGCCTGGATCCGTCGCTCAAGGGTATCCAGGGTGAAGGGCTTGGTCAGGACCCGCATGCCGGCGTCGAGATCGCCGTCCCCGATGACATTGGCCTCGGCATATCCGGTGATGAACAGCACCGGCAACTGCGGCCGTAGCCGGCGCAAGGCATCGGCCAGCTGGCGGCCATTGAGCGTCCCCGGCAGGCCGACGTCGGTCACCAGCAGATCCAGAGGGGTAGCAGACGTGACCAGTGCCAGGGCGGTGGCGGCATCGGCTGCCTCCAGCACCTGGTAGCCCTGGGCGAGCATGGCATCCACCAGCAGGGTGCGGATGGTCGGCTCGTCATCCACCACCAGGATGGTCTCGCCCCGGCCGGGCCGGCTGGGTTCGAGCTCGGGATAGACCGGCGCGCTGGCCACCGCTGCCAGGCGCTGGCGCGGCAGATAGAGATGTACCCAGGTACCGGCGCCGGGCGCGGAGTCGATGCGGATCTCGCCACCCGACTGCAGCACGAAGCCGTGCACCATGGACAATCCCAGGCCGGTGCCCTGGCCAATGGGTTTGGTGGTGAAGAAGGGGTCGAAGGCCCTGTCGAGGACCTCGTCGCTCATGCCGCTGCCGGTATCGCCCACGCTCAGGCGCACATAGTCACCCGGGGGCAGCGCCTGGCGCTCGGCCTGGGTCTCGTCTAGGCGCTCGTTGCTCAGGACGATACGGATGCGCCCGCCGTCGGGCATGGCGTCGCGGGCGTTGAGGCAGAGGTTGAGCAGGGCGTTTTCCAGCTGCGCGCCGTCGATGTGGGTCAGCCAGAGCCTGGGATCGGCCTCGCGCTCCAGGGCGATCTGCGGGCCGATGCTGCGCTGGATGAGGTCTTCCAGACCGATGACCAGTTGCTCCAGGGCCACCGGCTGCGGATCTAGGGTCTGCCGACGGGAAAAGGCCAGCAACCGGTGGGTCAGGGCGGCGGCGCGCTGGGCGGCGCTGCGGGCGGTGCCGGTGTAGCGCTCGAGGTCCTGCAGCCGGCCCTGGCGCAGGCGCAGGTCGAGCAATTCCAGCGAACCGAGGATGCCGGTCAGCAGGTTGTTGAAGTCATGGGCGATGCCACCGGTGAGCTGGCCGACGGCTTCCATCTTCTGCGATTGCCGCAGGGCTTCTTCCATGAGCCGGATGCGCTCCTGCTCGTTGAGGCGCTCGGTGACGTCATAGGCGAACTGATAGGCGCCGATGCGCTGGCCCTCGGCGTCGAGCAGCGGACTGAATTGCAATTCGTAATGATGCTGCAGCGATCCCCTGTGCACCGAGATGATGGTGCTGAAGGTCTCGCCGGCGAAGGCGCGGCGCCAGTGCGCGAGGATGCCGTCACGCAGGTCAGGCCGCCGCTTCAGGCTTTCGCTGAAGGAGTCGCCGATGCGCGGCCTTACCCCGATCACCTCTTCGAACACCTCGGCGCCGGAGCCGTTGACCGCCAGCCAGCGGAAATCGAAGTCCAGTACGTGGATCATGGAGCTGGCGGCATCCACCACGTTGGCCAGGATGCGATTGGCGACCAGCGCCGCCTGCACCCGCTCTTCGAGGGTTTCGTTGAGTTGCCGCAGGGCCACCTCGGCACGCTTGCGTGGGGTGATGTCCTGGAACAGCACGGCGACCTGGCGGCGGCTGGCCGGCTCGATGCGAAAGGCGGTCAGCTCCAGGTAGCGCCCGGTGGCCACCAGTTCCTGCTCGAAGCGGATGGCTTCGCCCGTACGCAGCACATGGCCATAGCGATCCAGCCAGGCCTGGGCCTCGTCGCCGACCATGTCGCGCAACTTCTGGCCCACCACGTTGGGAATGCCGGCATGGGCGGCATAGGCCGGATTGGCCTCGACATGCACGTAGTCGCTCAACGGGCCATGGGGGCCGTCGATGAATTCGATGATGCAGAAGCCTTCATCCATGGCGTTGAACAGGAACTGGTAGCGTTCGCTGGCCAGGGTCGTGCTGTTTTCAGGAAGCGCAACGCGGGCGTCGAGCTGCTGGCGCAGCTGCTCATTGCTCTGCTCCAGCTCGGCAAGGCGCGCCAGCAGGGAAGGGATGTCGGCGACAGGCACGGCAGGCTCGGCAGGAGGGATGAGGCGACGGCTTCGCTTCAAAGACCGGCATTAGACGACCCGGGATGAGAAAGTGCCAGTCGCGTCACAGATTCTTCACGGCGGTGTCCACGGGCCGGGCGGGTGCCAGGCGCGAGTACCAAGGCGGGCTTGAGAGGCCCGGGTCTAGCCTCTTGAGAGATGTCTGACCACTCTGCTTTGGGTGGATTGACACCTTCGAAAGTCACTCATACGATGTCATATGAATATCTGGTAACAGCTTTCCAACGACCCCGGTTCACGCCGGTCAATAACAACAAGTCAGGAAGCCCATTCAATGACTATCCAGGTCACTCCCGAGACGGAGTCCGCCCTGCGGCCGCAGGTCCCGCCCGTCGCCGCTACTCAGCAAGCCTCCCGCATCACCCGCTACCGCTGGCTGATCTGCGCCCTGCTGTTCATCGCCATCGGCATCAACTACATCGATCGCCAGATGATCGGCATCCTCAAGCCCACGCTGCAGGCGGACCTGGGCTGGACGGAGACCGACTACGCCAAGATCGTGTTCTGGTTCCAATGCGCCTATGCCATCGGCTTCCTGACCTTTGGCCGCATCATCGACAAGGTCGGGGTGCGCATCGGCTATGCCCTGGCCTTCACCATCTGGACCATCGCCAGCATCGGTCACGGCATCGCCCATACCGTCACCCACTTCGTGCTGGTGCGCTTCACCCTCGGCTTCGGCGAGTCCGGCAGCTTTCCGGCCAGCCTCAAGGCGGTGTCGGAATGGTTTCCGCAAAAGGAACGTGCCCAGGCCACCGGGTTGTTCAACGCCGGCACCGCCATGGGTCCGATCATCACACCTTTGCTGGTTCCGGCCATCACCCTGGCCTGGGGCTGGCGCGCGGCCTTCATCTCCATCGGCATCGTCACCGCCCTGTGGCTGATCGCCTGGCTGCTGATCTATCGCCGTCCCCACGAGCACCCCAAGGTGAGTCGTGAAGAGCTGGCCTACATCCAGGCCGACGACGGCTCCCCGGTGGCGGCCACCCCGAGCGCCCCGACCAAGATCTCCTGGTTCAAGCTGCTGACCTTCCGCGAGACCTGGGCCTATGCCGCCGGCAAGTTCCTCACCGATCCGATCTGGTGGCTGTACCTGTTCTGGCTGCCGGACTTTCTCGGCAAGACCTACGGCTTGAATCTGAAATCCTTCGGTCCGCCGCTGATCGCCATCTACATCCTCGCCGACATCGGTTCGGTGATGGGCGGCTGGGGCTCTTCCAAGCAGATGAAGCTGGGCCGCAGCGCCAACCTGGCGCGCAAGACCACCATGCTGCTCTGCGCCCTGGCGGTCGTGCCCATCGTCACTGCCCAGTTCGTCTCCAGCCTCTGGCTGGTGGTCGGCATCATCGGCCTCGCCGCCGCGGCCCACCAGGCCTGGTCGGCCAACCTGATGACGCTGCCGTCGGACCTCTTCCCCAAGGAAGCCGTGGCCTCGGTGATCGGCATCGGCGGTACCGCCGGCGCCATTGGCGGCATGCTGATGACCACCTACAACGGCTACATCCTGGAGATCTTCAAGTCCTACCAGCCGATCTTCATCGTCGCCGGCAGTGCCTACCTGGTGGCCATCGTGGTCATCCATGTGCTCACGCCACGACTCAAGCCGGTGCCGCTGGAGCGCATCTCGGTGGGCTGACCTGGGAGCGCTGACAGAGAAGCCGCCGGGGCCTTCCCCGACGGTTTTTTTTCGCCCGTCGCTGTCCGGATCGCGCAGGGGGCTGTCCTGCTCGCGAGCGCAGCGGACCGGTGGTGCGGTCAGACTCTGAGGCCCAGCCCTGGAGTCCCCCATGCTCAAGCAACCTCAGACCAAGTACCGCGCCTTCGCTGCGCCCTCGTTACCCGACCGCCAATGGCCGGGCCGTCAGCTGACCCAGGCACCGCGCTGGTGCTCAACCGACCTGCGCGATGGCAACCAGGCACTGATCGAGCCCATGGGGCTGGAGCGCAAGCGGCGCTTCTTCGCCCTGTTGCTGGCGATCGGCTACCGGGAAATCGAGGTGGCCTTTCCGGCGGCGTCCCAGACCGACTTCGATTTCGTGCGCGAACTGGTCACCGCGGACGGCCTGCCGGACGATCTCTGGCTGCAGGTGATGACGCCGGCACGCAGCGAACTGATCGAGCGCACCTTCGCGGCCCTGGATGGGGCACCCCGCGCCATCGTTCATCTCTACAACGCCACCGCGCCGCTGTTTCGCCGGGTGGTGTTCGACCAGAATCGCGCCGCCACCCTGGCCATGGCGGTGGCCGGTACCCAGCGGGTGCGTGCCCTGTGCGACGCCCAGCCGGAGACGGCCTGGATTTATCAGTATTCGCCCGAAACCTTCTGCTTCACCGAAGCGGACTTCGCCCTGGAGATCTGCCAGGCGGTGCGCGAGGCCTGGCAGCCGTCGGCGGACCGCCCGCTGATCCTCAATCTGCCGGCGACGGTGGAAGTGGCCACGCCCAACGTCTATGCCGATCAGATCGAGGGCTTCATCCGCGGCCTGGGTCCGGCGCCCCACGTGACCATCAGCGTTCATCCGCACAACGACCGCGGCACCGGCGTCGCCTGCGCCGAACTGGCCCAGCTGGCCGGGGCCACGCGGGTGGAGGGCTGCCTGTTCGGCAATGGCGAGCGCACCGGCAACGTCGACCTGGTGACCCTGGCGCTGAATCTCTACAGCCAGGGGATCACGCCGGGGATCGACTTCTCCCGTCTGGAGGAGGTGGCCAGCGTGGTGGAAGCCTGCAATCAGCTGAGTATCCATCCGCGCCATCCCTATGGCGGTCGCCTGGCCCTGGCCGCCAATACCGAGCAGGGCGCGGCCCTGGGACTCGTCGATCCGGCCGAGCTGGGACTCAGGGCGCGGCGGGGCTGACCGCGTCGGGCAGACCCGCCTGGCCGCGATAGGCCGAGGGCGATACCCCCAGCACCTGGCGGAAACGGGTAGCGAAGGCACTGGGGCTGGCGTAGCCGTGGTCCAGGGCGACGTCGACGATGGCGTGGCCGGCGGCCAGGGAGGTCAGACTGGAATCCAGTCGCGCCCGCTGCAGCCACTGGCCGAAGGTCAGGCCGGTCTCCTTGAGGAACAGTCGGCTCAGGGTGCGCTCGCTGACCGCCAGTCGCGCGGCGGCGCCGGTCAGCGTCCAGCGTTCGCCCGGGTGCTGGCGCAGGTGGCGGCAGAGTTCAGCGAGGGTGGCATCCCCCGGCCAGGGCAGGTGCAGTCCGGCGGTGGGCGAGCCCTGCAACTCGTCGAGCATCAGCTGCAGAATATGGTGGGCGCGCCCTTCGGCAAGTCTGTCGGCAGGCAGGGGCAGGGCGGCCAGGATGAGTTCGCGCAGGAGCGGCGAGACGGCGATCAGCTGGCAGCGCGTCGGCAGCTCGGCCCGTACCTGCGGATCGACGAACAGGGTGCGCACCTCGACGCGGCCCAGCAGGTGCAGGTCGTGCTCTTCGCCGGCGGGCACCCAGACGCCCCGTCCGGGCGGCACCACCCAGCCGCCCTGGGCGGTGTTGACGATCACGATGCCGCAGAGCGCATGGATCAGCTGCGCCTGGCGATGGCTATGGGGCGGCACCCGTTCGCCATGGGCATAGTCCTGGGCCACGGCATGCAAGCCGTTGCATGAGCTGAAGTCGATGAGCATGGCGTCAGGCCGTCGCGCGGCTGGCCAGCCACTTGCCCAGCAGGGCGTCCAGCTGCTGCTGCTCGGCCTCGCTGAGGGTTGCCAGGGCCCGGCGCTCGTTGTCAACGTGGGCGGCCATCAGGCCATCGATCAGGGCGAAGCCGTCCGCGGTGAGGGCCACCAGGGTACTGCGGCGATCCTCGGGATTCCTGCGCCGCTCGATCAGGCCGGCTCGCTCCAGGCGGTCGAGGCGATTGGTCATGCCGCCCGAGGAGATCATGGCCGACTCATAGAGCACCGTGGGACTCAGGGCGTAGGGCTCGCCCGCTCGCCTCAGGGTGGCCAGGACATCGAACTCGCCATAGTGCAGTCGGTGCTCGTCGAAAAAAGGCTGCAGCACATCGCGATTGAGCACCTGGGCCACTTCACCCAGGCGGCCCACCAGGCGCATGGGCAGGGCATCCAGGTCGGGGCGCTCGCGATGCCACTGGTCCACGGCGAATTCGGCGCGATCGGCCATCGGCTTACCTCGGGAATATATCTTGATGTTAAGATACTTCTCATCAAGAGAAATATCGCGTCATTCTGGAGATTGTCCATGCTTTCCGCTTCACCTTCATCCCCGACCACACCCGCGCCGCGCCAGGACGCCTTTCTCGCCGTAATGCTGGTGCTGCTGGTTGGCCTCAACCTCAGACCCATCCTGGCCGCCATCGGCCCGTTGGTGGATGGCATCCAGGCAGCCACCGGCCTGGAAGGCAGCGGCGCCGGGGCGCTGACCACCCTGCCCATCGCCGCCATGGGTCTCTGCGCCCTGGGCGGCGCCCGGCTGCAGGCCTGGCTCGGCGAGCGCCGTGGCATCGCCCTCGGCCTGCTGCTGCTGGCCCTGGCCAATGCGCTGCGCTGGGAACAGCCGAGCGGCCTGGGGCTGATCCTCACCGCCGGTCTGGGTGGCGTCGGTATCGCCCTGGTACAGGCGCTGATCCCCGCCTATATCCGTCGCTGCCATCCGCAGCGCACCAGCACCCTGATGGGCCTCTACACCACCGGCATCATGGGTGGGGCGGCCGTGGCGGCGGCCACCGCCGCGCCCCTGGCCGAACAGTGGGGCTGGGCCCAGGGCCTGGCGCTCTGGACCCTGCCGGTGCTGCTGGCGCTCGGCGTCTGGCTGGCCCTGGCGCGTCCGGATGCGCCGGCGCAGCACGCGGCACCCCGCGCGCAACCCTGGCGGCAGCGCCAGGCCTGGCTGCTGCTGGCCTTCTTCGGCATCGGTACCGCCGCCTATACCCTGGTGCTGGCCTGGCTGCCGCCGTACTACACCGGCCTCGGCTGGCAACCGGCCGACAGCGGCCTGCTGCTGGGCGGCGTGAGTCTCGCCGAGGTCAGCGCCGGCCTGCTGCTGTCGGCCACCATCGCCCGGCTGCGCAATCGCCGGCCGCTGGTGCTGGGGGTGCTCGGCGTGGTGCTGGTAGGGTTGCTGTGCCTGGCACTGGCGCCGCTGCAACTGGCGGTGCCGACCGCCATCCTGCTCGGCCTGGGCATCGGCGCGCTGTTTCCGCTGTCGCTGATCCTGGCGATGGACCAGGTGCGCGATCCCGCCGAAGCCGGTGCCTTGCTCGGTTTCGTCCAGGGCGGTGGCTATCTGATCGCCAGCCTGGCGCCGCTGGCCGCCGGCATCCTGCGCGACCATCTGGACAGCCTGGCCAATGCCTGGCTACTGATGGCGGTGGGCGTGGTGCTGCTGATGGGCCTCGGCCTGCGCCTGACCCGACCCGCCCGGCCGGTCCTGGCGCGCGGTTGCCAGCAGGCCTAGCCCGCGCGCGGCAGGCGCAACTCCACGCAAAAGCCGCCCCGCGCCCGATTGCTGAAGCTCAGGGCACCGCCCAGGCGGCGGGTGATGGTCTCGACGATGGCCAGCCCCAGCCCAGCGCCCTGGGGGTTGCCGGCGCTGTAGAAGCGATCGCACAAGCGCGTCAGTTCGGCCTCGTCCACCCCGGGGCCGCGATCCTCCACCCGCAGCAAGACGCCCTGGTCCTGGCTGGTTTCGATGCCGACTTCCACCGCACTGCCGGCGGGGGCGAAGGCCAGGGCGTTGGTCACCAGATTCTGCAGGGCGATGGCGATGGCGTCCGGATCGCCCAGCACCGCCGGTCCGGCCTGGGCCGCCAATACCAGTTCCACCTGCCGCTTCAGTGCCAGGGGCGTCAATTCCGCCAGCTCCTCGCGCACCAGGGGCTCCAGGTCCAGCGCCTGGACCTGGGTGGCGCCGGGTTCCAGGCGCGCCAGGGTCAGCAGCTGGCTGGCCAGGCGGGTGGCCCGGCTGACGCCCTGGCGCAGATAGCCCAGGGCTTCGTCGCGTTCCTCGGCCGTCTCGGCGCGCTGGGCGTTCTGCGCATGCAAATCGAGGATCGCCAGCGGCGTACGCAATTCGTGGGCGGCGTCGGCGATGAAGCGCCGCTCTCGGTCGAGCAGGGCGCGCAACTGGGCAAGCTGGTGATCCAGGGCGCCGCGCATGGGTTGCAACTCCGGTGGCAGCGAGCCGCCCGGCAGCGGCGCCAGACTGTGGGGATCACGCGCGCGCAGGCCGCGGGCGAAGTCCTGCAGCGGTCGCAGGCCCCAGCCCAGCAGCAGCCAGAGCACCCCGACCAGCAGCGGCAGGCCGACCAGGGTCGGCCAGAGGGTATGGCTGACGATGCGCTGGATCAGGTCCTGGCGCAGGTCCTCGCGCTCGCCGACCCAGATGCGCAGGCCGCCATCGGCGGTACGCACCAGCATCCCGCACCATTCGCGTCCGTTGTCGAACACCTCGTGCAGCCCTTCCGGCGGCACCTCGGTCAGCCGCGGCGCATTGCCGGAACGAGCCAGCAACTGACCATCGGCGGTCCAGATCTGGAAGGTCAGCTGATTCTCGTAGGGGTGCGCCGGCACGCTGCCGGGCACGGGTTGCATGGCGCGATCGAACACCCGGATCAGCTCCGGCCAGCTGGCCGCCGCCGGCGTGCCGGCCTGCAGGAGGCCTTCCAGCAGGCGCGCGCCCTGGACCAGCTGGGCGTCGTAGATGCCCTCGATCTCGCGATGGCTGTCGCGCAGCGCCAGCAGTGCGAGGGCCAGGCTGCCGGCCAGCACCAGGGCCAGGGTGGGCGCGAGGATGCGGGTGCGGATGGCGATCATGGCTGACGCTCCAGCAGATAGCCCACCCCGCGCACGGTGCGGATCAGGCCGCTGTCGAGCTTCTTGCGCAGGTTGTGGATGAGCACTTCCAGGGTGTTGCCCGAGGCGGCTTCCTGCCAGCCATAGAGGGCGTTGCTCAGCCGCTCGCGGGTGATGACGGCGCCCGGTCGCAGCAGCAACTGGTGCAGCAGCTGGTATTCCATGGGCGTTACCGCCACCTCGGCGCCGTGGTAGTGCACCACTTGGCTGGCCGGATCGAGGCTGATGCCGGCGTGCTCCAGCAGCGGTTGCGCGCGACCACAGCTGCGGCGGATCAGGGCGCGCAGGCGTGCCTTGAGTTCGTCCAGGTCGCAGGGCTTGACCAGGTAGTCGTCGGCGCCGGCATCCAGGCCCTGGATGCGATCGGCCTTGGCGTCGCGAGAGGTAAGCACCAGCACCGGTACCTGGCCGTCGGGCTGGCTGCGCAGGCGGCGCAGCAGGTCGAGGCCGTCGAGGCGCGGCAGGCCCAGGTCCAGCAGCACCAGGTCGAAGCGCTCGGACGCCAGGGCATGCTCGGCGGCCAGGCCGTCAGCCACCCAGTCCAGGGTATAGCCCTCGCCGCGCAGGGCCATGCGAATGCCCTGGGCCAGGGCCGCGTCGTCTTCCACCAGCAGTACCCGCACGATCGCTTTCCTCTCTCGGCAATGCCGCCAGGGCGCCATCATCGCCGGCGTCCTGGCGCAGCGGCAGGGGCAACTGTTACCAGGCGTTGCGTCCTAAGACTGCATTAAGCTTCGGCGCCGAGTCTGGCCACTCCAACCACGAGGAGTGTCGCCATGCGCCGCCTGCTGCTGCCGTTGCTGTTCGCAAGTCCCCTGGCCCTTGCCGCCGAACCCCAGTGCACCCAGGCGGACAAGTCCACCTGGCAGGACGCCGAGAAATTCCAGGCGCAGCTGCGTGACCAGGGCTACGAGATCAAGAAATTCAAGATCACCAAGGGCAACTGCTACGAGATCTACGGCTTCGACAAGGACAAGCGCAAGGTCGAGATCTATCACGACCCGGTGAGCGGCAAGGCGGTCAAGAGCGAGATCGGCAGCTGATGAAGACGGCGACCGTGCGGCTCTGGGACCCCCTGGTACGGCTGTTCCACCTGTCGGTCGCCGCAGCCTTCTTCGCCAACTATTTCTTCAACGAGAAGGGCGCCTTCTGGCACCGCTGGATCGGCTACTACGCCAGTGCCTGGCTGCTGGTGCGGCTGGTCTGGGGCTTCGTCGGCCCGCGCAGCGCGCGCTGGAGCGACTGCTGGCCGACCCGTGCGCGGCTGAGCGCTCACCTGCGTGATCTCTGGCAGGGGCGGCCCCATCATCGCCTCGGCCATTCGCCCCTGGGCGCCCTGGTGATGCTGCTGATGATGGCTGCCATCGGCGGCCTGGGCGTCACCGGCTTTCTCATGCGCGAGGTGGATGCCCTCTGGGGTGCCGACTGGCCCGAAGACCTGCACGCGCTGTTCGCCAACGGCCTGCTGGCGCTGGTCTGCCTGCATGCCGTGGCCGCTGTGGTGGAAAGCCTGCGGGTGGGCGACAACCTGCCGCTGTCGATGCTGACCGGTCGCCGCCGCCCGCTGAATGAGTCTTCCCCGCGTGACTAGGCGCAGTGCCCGTCGAGGGTGCCCGGCGGATCCACCTGTACCGTCACGTGCTGCAGGCCGTGGCGACTGCGCAGCAGCTCGCCCACCAGGGTCGGCAGACGCAGGGGGTCGCTGCCCGGCGCCGGGGTGATGTGCAGGGTGGCGATGCGGGTTTCGTCGGTCAGCGTCCAGACGTGCAGATGGCCCACCTCGGCCACCTCCGGCAGGGCGCGGACCGCCTCCGTGGTGCCGGCCGTGTCGAATTCCCGCGGCGCCGCCTGCAAGAGCACCGCGCCGGCATCGCGCACCAGGGTCCAGGCCGATTTGACGATGAGCAGGGCGACCAGGATCGACAGCGCCGGATCCAGCCAGGTCCAGCCGGTCCAGAGGATGCCCAGGGCGGCGACGATGGCGCCCACCGAACCCAGCAGGTCACCGGCCACATGGAGCAGGGCGCCGCGCAGGTTGCTGTCGTCCTTGTGGCCGCTGTTGAGCACCACGAAGCCGACGATATTGACCACCAGGCCGATCACCGCCACCACCAGCATGGGGCCGGAGAGCACCTCGGTGGGCTCGCGCAGCCGCATGATGGCTTCCCAGCCGATCCACAGCACCAGCAGCAGCAGGGCGACGCCATTGGTCAGGGCGGCGAGGATGCGTACCCGGTGGAAGCCATAGGTGAAGCGCGCATTGGCCGCCTTGGCCGCCACGCGGTAGGCCACCAGGGCCAGCAGCAGGGCCGCAGCATCCGAGACCATGTGCCCGGAATCGGCGATCAGCGCCAGGGAGCCGGACCACCAGCCGCCCACGGCCTGGACGATGGCGTAGCCAAAGGTCAGGACGAAGACCAGCTTGAGCTTGCGCTCGTTGGCGGCGGTCACCCGCGGGGCGTGGGAGTGACCATGGCCATGGTCGTGGCCATGCTGATGGTCGTGGTCGTGGTCGTGGTGAGGGGTGGAGCCACTCATCTACAGGTCTCCGAAGCGTTGAGGAGGCAGAGGGCAAAGGCCCTTTGCCGATTATCCTGAAGCCTGAAGTGACTTCAGGGTCAAGCCGGTCGGCTGGCATCTGACCTCTCGGCTCATCTGTTACCGCGCATGAGCCGCTAAGACTTCATTAAGGTTCGCCCCTCAGGGTAGCGGCTCCCTGTCGCTGGAGCCCGCCATGCCCGCTTGCCTTTGCCTTTCCTCGCGCGTACGCAGGGCACCCTGATGCTGCTCGCAGCCTTCTCCCGCCCGCGCGCCTCGGGCTGGCGGCCCTGGCGCAATCTGCTGCTGCTCAGCAGTCTGAGTTGCCTGCTGTTGCTGGCCGACGACGTCCTGCAGCAAGGCTTCACGCCAAACAACCGCGCCGAGCTGGAAGCGGGCTATGTCGCCGCGCTCTGGGTGTTCAGCCTGGCGCTCTGGCTGAGCAACCTGCCGCGCCTGGCGGCGGTCATCCTGCTGGGATTCGCGCTGATGCAGCTGCTGCAGCTGGGCAACCTGAGTTTCTTCGGCGAGCCGCTCAGCGCCATCGACATCCAGGCCCTGCTGGGCGATACCGCCGAGGTGCGCCAGACGCTGTGGCTCAGCCTGCCCGAACACTGGCCGGTGCTGCTCTGCGTGGGCCTGCCCTATGGCCTGCTGCTCACCCTGCATCTCCAGCTGCCAGGCCGGGTACCGCTGCCGGCCAGTCGCTGGGCGCTGCTGCTGATCGCCGCGGTGCTGCTGTCCAAACCCTATCGCGCCACCTACCGCAACCTCGACGCCTTCGTGCCCAGTCCCAGTCGCAGCGGTCTGCACAACAGCCTCAACGCCTTTTCCGCCTGGGCGGTGCGCCTGGCCGGGCGGGACGATGTCGTCCTGCCGCCCACCGCCTATGCACCCTATGGCCTGGCCCCCATACCCAGCACTGCGCGGCATGTCTGGCTGGTGGTGGCCGATTCCCTGCGCAGCGATCGCCTGGGCGCCTTTGGCTACCCGCGCGATACCAGCCCCAGGCTGTCGGCCTACCTGGCGGCCAATCCCCAGGCGCTGATCCGACCCGGTATCGCGGCGGGGGTGGCCACCGACGTGAGCCTGCCCTATCTGCTCAATCCGATCCGCGAACCGGGCCAGGACCAGCGCCTGCGCAGCGGCGAGATCAATCTGTTCCGCTTCGCCCAGGCCGCCGGCTTTCGCACCCATTGGCTGTCGTCCCAGGAGTCCAAGCTGCTGGCGCACCTGGGCAGTCGCTACCTGGACGTCTCCATTACCCGCGAGGACCATCCGCTGCGCTTCCTGCAGCGCCAGGATCGCGCCCTGCTGGAGATCCTCGACGAGCAGCAGTGGGCGCCGCGCAACTTCGTGGTGCTGAATCTGCGCACCGCGCACCTGCCCTATGCGCAGAACTACCGGCACGAGAGCACCCCGGCGCCCTGGCCGGATAGCGGGGCCGAGGGCCAGGCCAATGCCTATGACAATTCCCTGCACTATCTCGACGGCCTGCTCGCCGAGATCCTTGCCGATTTCGATCGCCTGGAGGGTGAGCGCTATCTGATCATCACCGGCGATCACGGCCAGCGACTGGGGGAGGGTGGTCACTGGGGGCACAACGATCTGGTGCCCGAAGTCAGCGACGTACCGGTGATCGTGGTGGCGCGGGACGCTCCGGCCAAGACGCTGGACGACCTGCGCGGCGAACGCTGGATCAGCCACTACGAGGCCGGCAGCTGGCTGGCGGAGCGCCTGGGGACCCGCCTCGACAATCCCAATCGCCGCCCCGACGAACACTTCGTCCATGGCAAGCTCCTGTTCAGCGACAACTTCGTACAGCGCGTCTGCGAATCACCCACCGGCCTGGTGCACCAGCCGCCACAGCAGTTGAGCAAGCTGCTGCTGGATACCGCGGAAAACCCCTGTGGCTAGAGCCTTGCACCCATACCTTCAACTCCCGGGCGCCGCTACACTGCCGGCGCCTCTTCACCTCAGTAGCAGGATCCCGTCATGCCTTCCGCTTCTCCTGTTTCCCGCTATGCGCGCAGCGCCCGGCTGCTGCACTGGCTCATGGCCCTGCTGGTACTGCTGGCCTATGTACTGATCCTCAATCGCGGGCAGTTCGAACGGGGCTCGCTGGAGCGCCAGTGGGTGGTGCTCAGTCATTTCTGGGTCGGCCTGCTGGTCCTGGCGCTGGTCCTGCCGCGACTGCTGGTGCGCCACCGCCATCCGGTACCGCCGATCACGCCGCCGCTGGCGAAGAGCCTGGAGACCGTCGGCCGGCTGACCCACTACGGGCTCTATGCCTTTCTGCTGGCCCAGCCGCTGCTCGGACTGTTCACCGTCTGGCTGACCATCGGCGCGGTCAAGATCCCTTCCAGCACCTGGGCGCTGCCTTCGCCCTTCCCGGTTGACCCGGAACTGGCGAAGACGCTCAAGGGCGTGCACCTCTGGCTGGGCAAGGCCTTCTACTGGGTGATCGGCCTGCACGTGCTGGCCGCGCTCTGGCATCACCTGGTGCGCAGGGACGATACCCTGAAGCGCATGCGCTAACGCGGCTCGAGGGCGATGATGCGGTTGCGTCCGCCTTCGGCCAGCAGGTAGCCGTCGCCCCGTGGCAGCAAGGCCTGGGGCGCGCGTAGGAAGGTCAGGATGGCGCGCGGGGCTGACTGGCGATCCCAGAGCAGCAGGCGGGCGCGGTGGGTGGAGTCTTCGCTGATCCACAGGCCGCGCCGGTCGCAGAGCAGAAAACTCGGCTCGCGCAGTTCGCTCAGCGCCGGCGGATCACGGCCGTCGTCGCTCAACTGACGCACCAGGCCGCGGGCTTTCTCGGTATAGAAGGCCGTGCCATCCGGGCAACGGGTAAAGGACTCCGCCTCGTTCAGGTGGTCGCGCAGCACGGTCAGGCTGCCATCGGCGGCGTCGTAACGCAGCAGGCGCCCTTCGCCCTTGCGGTCTTCCACGGCATAGAGCCGCTCGCCTTCGGCCCAGAGGCCCTGGGCGTTGATCCCGGTGAAGAGATCGCGACTGCCGGCGGCGTCGAACCAGCGGATGGGGTGGGTGCCACCTTCCTGGCTGTAGGCGAAACCGTTGCGGTAGGGCACCAGGCCATCGGGCTTGTACAGCCCCTCGCTGAGCACGCTGCGCCGGCCCTGGGCATCGATGCGCAGCAGCCGGCCCTTGCCGTCCTTGAGTTCTTCCGCGGTGAGCAGGGCATCGCCCTGCCAGGCCAGGGCACTGGCCTTGGCGATGTCGCCATGGGCCACTTCGTAGCGCCAGCCCGGAGCGGCCTGGGCCGGCCAGAAGCGCTGCCAGGCGAGAAAGCCCAAGGCTGCCAGCAGCAGGGCGGCCAGGACGAGGAGGGCGCTACGCCAGGGCCGGGCCATCAGCTGGCCACGGTGGCCAGGTGCTCGTGGAGGATGGCCGCGCCGATCACGATCAGCACCACGCCACCGAGCATCTCCGCGCGCTTGCCGACCAGATTGCCCATCACCCGGCCCAGCATCACGCCGGTGGTGACCATGATCATGGTGGCGAGGCCAATGGCCAGGGCGGCGGTGATGATGTTGACGTCGATGAAGGCCAGGCCCACGCCCACGGCGAGGGCATCGATACTGGTGGCCACGGCGGTCAGGGCGAGCAGCATGAAGGAATGCTGGCGGGGCTTTTCCTCTTCGGCCTCGGGCGCGCCGAAGCCGGCCCAGATCATGCGCAGGCCGAGCACGGTGAGCAGGGTGAAGGCGATCCAGTGATCCCAGGGCTGGACGTACTGGGCGGCGGTGAGGCCGACGGCCCAGCCGATCACCGGGGTGATGGCTTCGATGACGCCGAAGATGGCGCCGGTACGCAGGGCTTCGCGCAGGCAGGGCTTGTGCAGGCTGGCACCCTTGCCGACGGCGGCGGCAAAGGCATCGGTGGACATGGCGAAGGCCAGGAACATCAGGGAAGCGGGATTCATCGTGACAGCGCCGGCCGGGCTCGATCCACAAGGCACCCCCGCACGCCCGGCATGGCGCGGTGATGCCTCTGGTCTCGCCAACCCTGACTGGCTGTCCTGACCACGGCGGTTGCCGAGTATGTTGATCAGGACGCTTTCCACCGCGGTGGAAGCAGGCTACTCCCCAAAGAGGCCGCCACCTTACCCATCCGGATAGAGAAAGTCTATCTTGTAGATAGTTCTAATATATATAGCCTTGGCTAAATTTCTGCTGCCAAGCCGCCCGCACGGATGCGCCGAAAGGCCTGCAAGGGCCGCCATGGCTGGATCGTGGCCACGGCACAGGCTGCTGAGACGACCGCGGGCGGCAGACAGGCGTGTCGTCTGGTGACCACCGGAGGTCGCTGGTAGAGGCTGGCCGGGACGAGGGCGAACCTTCTGCCATCCGCAGTGCGGGGTGGATTGTCGAAGCGGTCTGCCGCGAGGCCCAGGCGCGGACACCTTGGCTTGCCAGCGCAGGAACGGTAGCCGCCGCCCGCAATGATGGCGCTCTGCCGTCCCTGTTTCGTCATGCCGCTGACACTTAATTGTCACATTTCGGCAATAGCCTAGCGCCAGCCCTCACTAGGTAATGGAGCCACCATGAAACGCACGTTCAGCCTCTCTCTGTTGTTGTCGGCCTTTTGCCTGAGCACCGCCGCTCACGCCGTGGATGTCACGGGCGCCGGCTCGAGCTTCGTCTTCCCCGTTCTGTCGAAGTGGTCGCAAGGCTTCAGCGAGAAGACTGGCAACCGTATCAACTATCAGTCCATCGGCTCCGGCGGCGGCATCGCCCAGATCAAGGCCGGCACCGTGGACTTCGGCGCCACCGACGCCCCCATGAGCACCGACGACCTGCAGAAGGGCGGTCTGGGCCAGTTCCCGACCATCATTGGCGGCATCGTGCCGGTGATCAACGTGGAAGGCATCGAGCCCGGCAAGCTGAAGCTCGACGGTCCGACCATGGCCAAGATCTTCATGGGCGAGATCAAGACCTGGAACGACCCGGCCATCGCCGCGCTGAACCCCGGCATGAAGCTGCCTGAGGGCGCCATCACCGTGGTGCGTCGTTCCGACGGCTCCGGCACCTCCTACAACTTCACCAACTACCTGGCCAAGGTCAGCCCGGAGTGGAAGGAGAAGTTCAACTTCGGCACCACCGTCAACTGGCCGGTCGGTGTGGGTGGCAAGGGTAACGAGGGTATCGCCGCCTACGTGAAGCAGATCAAGGGCTCCATCGGCTACGTCGAGTACGCCTATGCGCTGACCAACAAGATGACCCACGTGCAGCTGAAGAACGCCGCCGGCAACTTCGTGCAGCCCGAAGCCAAGAGCTTCCAGGCCGCCGCCGCCACCGCCGACTGGAAGAGCGCCAAGGACTTCAACCTGCTGATGACCAACGCCCCGGGCGCCGACGCCTGGCCAATCACCGCCACCACCTGGATCGTGATGTACAAGGAACCCAAGAACGAAGAGCGCAGCAAGGTCGCCTTCGACTTCTTCAAGTGGTCCCTTGAGCATGGCCAGAAGGATGCCGCGGCCCTGGATTACGTCCCGGTCCCGGACACCCTGGTCAAGCAGATCGAAGGCTACTGGGCGTCCGACTTCAAGAAGTAAGCACGACTGTTCCGCCGCCTGGATCCCCTGGGGTCCAGGCGGTTTCGCGCGTCCTTCCAGGTAGACGGAAAGCTCCATGACCGACCAGACCCTGCCCCTCTCCGCCGTTCAGGAACAGCGCATCCGCCGGGATACCCGCGCCGATGTCTGGTTCCGCCGGCTGCTGTTTTCCGCCGCGCTGCTGGTACTGCTGGTACTGGTCGGCGCCGCCGCGTCCACCCTCTGGGGCGGTCGCCATGCCTTCATGACCTTCGGCCTGGACTTCATCACCTCGGCCGAATGGGATGTCGGCGCCGAGAAATTCGGCGCCCTGGTGCCCATCTACGGCACCCTAATGACCTCCTTCATCGCCCTGCTGCTGGCCGTGCCCACCGCCTTCGGCATCGCCCTGTTCCTCTCGGAGATCGCGCCGCCCTGGCTGCGCGGCCCGGTGGCCACCGCGGTCGAGCTGCTGGCGGGCATTCCCTCGATCATCTACGGCATGTGGGGCCTGTTCGTCTTCGGCCCCTTCATGGCCGCCTACATCTCGCCCTTCATCAACGACTACCTTGGCGCCATCCCGGTGATCGGGGTGCTGTTCCAGGGCCCGCCGCTGGGCATCGGCATGCTGACCGCCGGCATCGTCCTGGCGATCATGATCCTGCCCTTCATCACCTCGGTGATGTACGAGGTGTTCCGCAGCGTGCCGGCCCAGCTCAAGGAATCGGCCTACGCCCTGGGTTCCACCACCTGGGAAGTCTGCTGGGACATCGTGCTGCCCTACACCCGCTCGGCGGTGGTCGGCGGCGCCTTCCTCGGCCTGGGCCGCGCCCTGGGCGAGACCATGGCGGTGACCTTCGTGCTGGGCAACGCCCACCAGTTCTCGCTCTCGCTGATGATGCCGAGCAGCTCCATCGCCTCGGTGATCGCCAACGAATTCAACGAGGCCTACACCGATCTGCACCGCTCTTCGCTGATCGCCCTGGGCTTCCTGCTGTTCGTGGTGACCTTCTTCGTGCTGCTGGCGGCACGGCTGATGCTGTCGCAACTGTCGCGCAAGGCAGGTAACTGATGCACATCGACGCCTATCTCTATCGCAAGCGGCGGATCAAGAACGGCCTCGCGCTGATCTTTGGCAGCGCCGCCGCCGTGCTCGGCCTGGGTTTCCTGGCCTGGATCCTCGGCACCACCCTGATCAAGGGCGTCAGCGCCCTGAGCCCGGCCCTCTTCGTCGAGATGACGCCGCCGCCCGGCGCCGCCGACGGCGGTCTGGCCAACGCCCTGTTCGGCAGCGTGCTGATCACCCTGCTGGCCACCGCCATCGGCGCGCCCATCGGCATCCTCGCCGGCCTCTGGCTGGCCGAATACGCCCGCCACTCCAAGCTCGGGCTGGTGGTGCGTTTCGTCAACGACATCCTGCTGTCGGCGCCGTCGATCGTCATCGGCCTGTTCATCTACACCGCCGTGGTGGTGACGCTGAACCAGTACTCCGGTGGCAGCCTGGGCTTCTCCGGTTTCGCCGGCTCCCTGGCACTGGCCATGCTGGTGGTGCCGGTGGTGACCCGTACCACCGACGAGATGATGCAGCTGCAGCCGCCGGCCATGCGCGAAGCGGCGCTGGCCCTGGGCATTCCCCAGTGGAAGGTGACCCTGCAGATCCTGCTGCGCGCCGCCCGCGCCGGCGTGGTGACCGGGGTGCTGCTGTCCATCGCCCGCATCACCGGCGAGACCGCACCGCTGCTGTTCACCGCCTTCGGCAACCAGTACTGGAACGCCGACGTGCTCAAGCCCATGGCCACCGTGCCGGTGACCATCTTCCAGTTCGCCATGAGTCCGTTCGAGAACTGGCAGCACCTGGCCTGGGCCGGCGCCCTGCTGCTGACACTGTTCGTGCTGCTCCTGAACCTCTCCTCTCGCTTCTTCTTTCGTAACCGGGATTCCAAGTGACTACCATGCAGACGCAGATACCGGAACTGCAGGCGCGCGACGTCGGCTTCCGTTACAAGGGCCACCAGGCGCTCAAGTCGATCAACCTGGACATTGCGGCCAAGCAGATCACCGCCATCATCGGCCCGTCCGGATGCGGCAAGTCCACGCTGCTGCGCATCTTCAACCGCATCTACTCGGAATACCCGGGGCTGGAAGCGAGCGGCGAGATCCTCATGGACGGGGAGAACATCCTCGATCCCAAGTACTCGCTGAGCCGCCTTCGCAGCACCATCGGCATGGTGTTCCAGAAGCCGGTGCCCTTCCCGATGTCGATCGCCGACAACGTCGCCTACGGCATCCGCCATCACGAGCGGCTGTCCCGCGTGGAGCTGCAGGATCGCGTCGAGCAGGCGCTGCGCGGCGCGGCGCTGTGGGACGAGGTCAAGGACAAGCTCAACCAGAGTGCCCTGGGTCTCTCCGGCGGTCAGCAGCAGCGGCTGTGCATCGCCCGCACCATCGCCCTGCGTCCGCGGGTGCTGCTGTTGGACGAGCCGACCTCGGCCCTGGACCCCATCTCCACCGCGCGCATCGAGCAGTTGCTGGCCGAACTCAAGCAGGAGTTCACCGTGGTCATCGTCACCCACAACATGCAGCAGGCGGCGCGCTGCTCCGACGTCACCGCCTTCATGTACCTGGGCGAGCTGATCGAAGTGGACAAGACCGACAAGATCTTCACCAAGCCGGACAGGAAGCAGACCGAGGACTACATCACCGGTCGCTTCGGCTGAGGATTTCGCCGGCACTCGGCAAGGCCACTCCCCGGAGTGGCCTTTTTCTTGGGCGGTCGGAAAGCGCCGGGCCAGGGCGTCCGCTCAGCGTGTTCCATTCCGAGCCACTGGCGAGCCGTCCGGGATGAATGAAGGTTTGATTAAATTTTTCTTTATATTCAATGGCTTGAATTAAAAGCTTTATCTTCCTGCAAGCAAAATGACATCTCTTCTGCCGAGACTGACCCAGCTTCGTGACGGGCTGCACTGCCAGCCATCACTCCCTGGATAGTCTTGAAAGGAGATCTGCCGATGTCTGTTAACCCTTATCGATTCACGGCGCTGTTCTCGGGCGTGCTCCTGGCCACCTGCTCGGCCGCCGCGAGTGCCGCGGTCGATGAGAAGCTGCTCGACATGCTCAAGGCCAACGGCTCCATCACCCCGGCCCAGTACAGCGAATTGCGCGGCGATCTGCAGCAGGAGCAGCAGGCACGTGCCGCCCAGGTCGCCCAGCAGCAGAAGACCTCCGATTTCGAGAAGAAACTGGCCTGGGCCGCCAAGACCCAGATCAAGGGCGACGTGCGGGTGCGCCACGAGAGCATCGACATCAGCGGCGAGCCGAACAACGGCCGCGACCGGGACCGCCAGCGCATCCGCGCGCGACTGGGCGCCTACAGCGAAATCAATCCGCAGGTGGACACCGGCATCCGCATCGCCACCGGCGGCGGCGACGATGCCCGCTCCACCAACCAGGACCTCAACGGCTACTTCAACAAGAAGCAGCTCTGGCTGGATCAGGCCTACATCGACTACCACCCCACGGCGCTGCCGAATCTGCATCTGGTGGGTGGCAAGATGGGCCAGCAGTGGGTGAGCACCGGCGATGTCATCTGGGACGCCGACATCAACCCCGAAGGCCTGGCCGGCACCTACAAGTACGATCTGGGCGGCGGCGCCGAGCTGTTCGGCAGCACCGGCTACTACGTGCTCAAGGACAACGTCGACGGCGAAGGCTATGAATTCAAGCACGACCTGCGCCTCTACGCCGGTCAGCTCGGCAGCCGCTTCAACCTGGGCGATGCCGCCAAGCTGATGGTCGGTGGCAGCGTCTACGCCTACGACAAGGACCAGGACAGCACCTGCCCGACCACCGGCTCGGTCACCTCGCCCTGCGCCCTGGCGGTCAATGGCAACACCACCGACCGCTTCCAGCTCTACGAGGGCTTCGCCCAGCTGGACCTGACCAAGCTGTGGGTGCCGCTGTCCTTCTATGGCCAGTACGTGGTCAATGACAAGGCCGACGACGGCGAGGACACCGCCTGGCTGGTGGGCGCCAAGACCAAGCTGATGCAGCGGGTCGGGCTGGAATACAACTACCGCGATGTCCAGCGCAACGCCGTGGTTGGTGCCTTCACCGACTCGGACTTCGGCAACGGCTCGACCGGGGCCCGCGGCCACAAGCTCAAGCTCGGCTACGACATCGACAAGAACTTCGGCGTGGGCCTGACCTACTTCCTCGCCGAGTCCGATACCGCCAGCCGCTTCCGCCGCGACGCCGACGTCAAGACCCTGCAGCTGGACCTAGAAGCCAAGTTCTAACCACGACCCTGAGGTCGTGCTCCTCTTGAACCGCCCTCGGGTGGTTCTTTTTTGCCTGCTCGATGGAGAAACTCGCCTGGCAAATGTTGGGCTTCGCTGCACTCAACCGAACCTACGCCTGAGCCGCCTCGCCCCTACGTAGGAGCTGCTGCTTTTCCCCCTCTCCCTCCGGGAGAGGGTTGGGGTGAGGGTGTCTGGCCGTTGGGCTTTGCTGCGCTCAACCCAACCTACACCTGAGCCGCCTCGCCCCTGCGTCGGAGCTGCTGCTTTTCCCCCTCTCCCTCCGGGAGAGGGTTGGGGTGAGGGAGGCTTCCCGCTAACGCTCGACCCTGATCTCCACCAGCTTGCCGTCGATGAACTTGAGGTGCCGCGAGGCGCCGTTCTCCGGGCCATAGGTCCAGAACTGGGCCTCGGCGGCATTGAATTTGGGCACGTTGTTGTTACGCAGCGCCGGTGGATTGATCTTGCGCTCGGCCGGGGCGCCGCAGGCGGCCAGCACCTGTTCGACGCTGTCGCCTTCCTCGACGAGACTCTGACCACAGCGCAGGCTCGCCTGGGCGAGGAGGGGAAAGAGCAGGGCGATAGGCAGCAGCTGACTGGCGCGCATGGGGCCTCCGAGAGGTTGCGGCAACGGTCGTTGCCTTCAGCCTAGCTGTTATCGCCGGGCTGGGGCGCTTTGGCAAAGCCACGACTCAGATAGTGCGAACCGGCCAGGCCGAAGCGCCAGGGCACCTCGCGCGCGCGGCTGATGCCGATGCGCGGGCCCGCGATCACCACTACCTCGGCAGCCGCGGGCTCCAGCAGGAAGGGTGGCTCGATCAGCGGCAAGCCATCGTGACTGCCGTCGATGGCGAGGGCCTGGCATAGCCGGCCGGGACCGGCGCACAGCAGGCGATCGGCCAGGCCGCCCCGACGTTCCCGCATCACCTCCAGACCCCACAGTGGCTCCAGCGCGCGGATCAGCACACCCGCGCCATGCCCGGCCTCGCGGCAGACCAGATTGAAGCACCAGTGGATGCCATAGGAGCGATAGACATAGGCATGCCCGGGCGGACCGAACATGGCGCGGTTGCGCGGAGTGGGGCCGGAAAAGCTGTGGGAGGCCGGGTCTTCGCCGTCGTAGGCCTCGGTCTCGACGATCAGGCCGCCCACACCCTCGACCCTGAGCGTCGCCCCGATCAGTTGCCGGGCGACCTCGTCCACCGGGCGGGTGAAATCCAGATCGCTCACGCCTCGGGCTCCGGCTCTTCCAGGATCAGCGCCGCATGCACCATGGCCAGGTGACTCAGGCCTTGGGGGAAGTTGCCCAGGGCCGCGCCATCCCGGGGATCGCGCATCTCGGTCATCAGACCGACGCCATTGAGACTGGCGGCCAGGACCTCGCGCATCAGTTCCCGCGCCTGGTCCACCTCGCCCAGCACGGCATGGGCCTCGACCATCCAGTAGGAACAGGCCAGGAACGCACCTTCTTCCTGCTCGGCACCGCTGTAGCGATAGACCAGAGGGCCATGGGCCAACTCACGGCGAATGGCCGCCAGGGTGCTGACCGAACGCTCACCACCGTCGAAGCCGAAGCGGATGCCGAGCAGCAGCCCGGCGTCCAGGCGCTCGGTACCGGCATAGAAGGTGTAGGCCTGCTTGCGTTCGCTCCAGCAGTGCTGGTTGACCCAATCGCGGATGCGGTCGCGCTCGCGCGCCCAGCGACCGCACATGGCGTCGGGGATATGGCCATCGCGGGCCAGGGTCACGGCGCGGTCCAGGGCGAACCAGCAGCCCAGCTTGGACAGGGTGTAGTGGCGCTCTTCAGGCAATTCCCACATGCCGGCATCCGGCTGGCGCCAACCATCGGCACAGAGATTGGCCAGGTCGGTGAGCAGGCTGGCGGTGGCGAAATCCAGCACATGGCCCTTGCTGGCATAGAGGCGGAAGGTCTCCAGTAGATCGCCATAGAGACTCAGCTGACACTGGGCGCTGGCGCGATTGCCGACGCGTACCGGCTGGGAGTCGCGATAGCCAGGAACCGGAATGATGCGTTCCTCGGGGGCCAGTTCGCCTTCCAGGGTAAAGCAGGTATGCAGGCGATTGCCGTGGCGGCGGATGACGTTCTGGATCCAGGCCAGGGCCGCCTGGGCCTCGCCGAGGGCACCCAGGCGCAGGAAGGCCTTGATGGTAAAGACCGCATCGCGCACCCAGGCATAGCGGTATTCATAATTCTTGTCGCCGCCGATGCGTTCCGGCAGCGAGGTGGTGGCGGCGGCGACGATGGCACCGGTGGGGGAGTAGAGCAGCAGCTTGAGAGCCAGCGCCGAGCGCTTCACCTCGCTGAGGAATTCGCCCCGGTAGGCGAAGCCCTGGGCCCATTCGCGCCAGGCCTGGTCACTGCGATCGATACGCTGGTCCACCTCGTCCAGGGAGGGCACCACCAGGGGTTCGTTCTCGGTCGCGGTCAAGGCCAGGACGCTGCGTTGCCCGGCTTCCAGTACCAGTCGCCCCACCAATCGGCGATCATCGCATTGGAGGATCTCCAGCCGCTCGCAATAGCGCAGGGTGGCCATCACGCCATCGACGTGCATGACCTCGCCATTGGGGGTGCTGCGCATCCAGGGCGACACGGTCTGGCCCTGGGTCCCGGGTACCAGCTCGATACGCAATTCGACCCGTCCGGAAAGGCCTTCGACGCGGCGACCCAGTTCGCACCAGGGCAGGCGTCCGGCCGAACCGCTGTTGAGCGATTCGGTGAGGCGCACGCTGCCGTCAGCGGTGTGAAAGCAGGTTTCCAGGACGTTGCTGTCTTCGCGGTAGGCGCGCTCTACGCGATAGTCGGCCACCGGCGCGATCGAAAAGAAACCGCCTGCCGGGGCATCCAGCAGGCGGTCGAACAGCGGTGCGGAATCCATGTTGGGCACGCACCACCAGTCCAGCGAGCCGTCCGGCGCCACCAGGGCGACCGAACGCCCATCGGAGAGGGCGGCATAGCCCGCCAGGGGCGCGTAGCCATCCTGGCGGGCGGGATCGAAGGCCGCCATGGCCGTCAGCCCATGCCTCCGGTGGCGCCATAGACCTCACCGGTCACATAGCTCGACTCCTGGGAGGCCAGCAGTACATAGATGGGCGCCAGTTCCGCCGGCTGCCCGGGACGCTTGAACACCGTCTCGCCGCCGAAGGTGGGGATCTTCTCCTGGGGCTGACCACCGCTGGGCTGCAGCGGCGTCCAGAAGGGACCGGGGGCTACGGCATTGACGCGGATGCCCTTGCTGGCGACCTGCTTGGCCAGCGCCTTGGTGAAGTTGGTGATGGCCGCCTTGGTCGAGGCGTAGTCCAGCAGGAATTCCGAGGGCTGGGTGGCCTGGATCGAGGTGGTGTTGATGATGGCGGCGCCAGCCGGCAGGTGCGGCAGCGCGGCCTTGCACAGCCAGAACAGGGCGTAGACGTTGGTCTTGTAGGTAGCGTCGAACTGCTCGGTGGTCAGCTCGGCGATGTCCTGCACGGCGGTCTGCTTGCCAGCCACATTGACCAGGATGTCGAGGCCACCCAGGGCCTCCTTGGCCTTGCTCACCAGTTGGGTGCAGAAGGCTTCGTCCTTCAGGTCACCGGGAACGCAGACGGCCTTGCGACCCTCGGCTTCCACCAGCTTGACCACTTCCTGGGCGTCGGCCTCTTCCTCGGGCAGGTAGTTGAGCACCAGATCGGCACCCTCCCGAGCGTAGGCGATGGCCGTGGCCCGACCGATTCCCGAATCCGCGCCGGTGATCAGCGCCTTGCGCCCGGCCAGGCGACCGAAGCCCTTGTAGCTGGCCTCGCCATGATCGGGGCGCGGTTCCATGGCCTGGGCCAGACCCGGGGCCTGCTGGGGCTGCTTGGCAAATTCCGGCTGGGGATACTGGGTAAGGGGGTTCTGCATGCTGTACTGGTTGTCGCTGGACATGACATCTCCTGAAGGGGGCCAAAAGGCGCCCGTTTGGCATCTTTTCGATGACGTTCAAGGAAATGGAGCGACAAGTTACGTAAGAGGTTCCCACCGATCGGCGACGGATGTAGCGGGCCGGACGGCGTTCTTGCCTGACTTCAACCCATGTCTATGCCTTTTCCGGCTTGGCCTGGCGTCCAATGACGGGGAGAAGGGAAGGGCTCTTCGGCAGGAGCGATCGTCGTGATGGCGAAGAGCGCGAAAGTGGCCGCGCTGGCGGCCCTGTTGTGCTTGCCCGGGTACTGGCTGTTCATACCGC
>Ga0157369_10001848_pt1 | contig 25584 bp, 22 predicted proteins | sample C25metaG_FD_113461 | JGI IMG/M metagenome (GOLD analysis project Ga0157369, IMG submission 113461) | Corn rhizosphere microbial communities from Kellogg Biological Station, Michigan, USA - C2-5 metaG | ecosystem: Host-associated > Plants > Roots > Rhizosphere > Soil | place: USA: Michigan... | reverse complement strand
TAGGTCGGTCTTCTGGACTATCTCCTCATCAGGCTAATCACGGTTTTTGACCCGGCTTTTTGCCGGGTCTTTTTTTGCCCGTTTTTCGGGCTTGTGTCTTCAGGCTAATGAAGTCTTTGGGTGCTGCAAATTCGATGGCGCGGATAATATCAAAAGAATATTGATTGGCAAGCCGAGCCCGGCCACATTGGGCAAAACTAATGGCAATCAGCACTTGAGAATCAATCGCATAGCCTCTAAGCTGCTGGCGCGTCACGGAGGACGCCCCCCGCTACACCCGCAATTCCCCTCGGTTTCAGCATTGCCTGCGTGTAAAGTACCGGTCATAAAAATCCTGCTCAGGAAGCGACTATGACCGTGGCCAAATCTTCGTTCGACATCAGCGCCAATTTCGACAGCGGCAACATCCAAGTCATCGACATCAGCAACCCGCTCAATCCCGTCCTGGCCATCCGCCCGGACACCCGCAGCGCTCATTTTCAGTGGTTCCACTTCAAGGCCAGCGGCCTGCACGTACATCAGGAACACTGGTTTCGCCTGGTCAATGCCAGCCAGTCCTCCTACAACAAAGCCTGGACCGGTTATCAGGCAGTCGCTTCCTACGACCACGTCAACTGGTTCCGCATCCCTACCAGCTTCGAAGGCGACAGCCTTCGCTTCTGCCTCGAAGCCGAACAGACCCACGCCTGGTTCGCCTACTTCGAACCTTACAGCCGCGGCCGTCACGATTGGTTGATCGAGCAGGCGCTCAGCAAGGCTGGCACCCAATTGCTGGCGACCGGCAAAAGTGTCGAAGGCCGTGATATCCAATTGCTGCGCAAAGGCAGCGGTGCCGAAGGCCAGCGCAAAATCTGGATCATTGCCCAGCAGCACCCGGGCGAGCACATGGCTGAATGGTTCATGGAAGGCGTGATCGAGCGTCTGGAACGCCATGACGACCCGATTCTGAACAAACTGCTGGCGAGCGCCGATCTGTATCTGGTACCGAACATGAATCCGGACGGTGCCTTCCACGGCCACCTGCGCACCAACGCCATGGGCCAGGACTTGAATCGCGCCTGGCAGAACGCCAGTCAGGACATCAGCCCCGAAGTGCTGTTCGTCCAGCAGCAGATGGAAAAGTATGGCGTCGATGCGTTTATCGACGTACACGGCGACGAGGAAATCCCCCACGTCTTCACGGCCGGCTGTGAAGGCAACCCGGGCTTCACTGCGCGTATCGAAAAGCTTGAAGAGCATTTCCGCAGCCACCTCAAGCACACCACCAAAGACTTCCAGACCACCTACGGTTACACCCGCGACGAACCCGGCCAGGCCAATATGACACTGGCCTGCAACAGCGTCGGGCAGAAATTCGACTGCCTGTCGCTGACCCTGGAGATGCCGTTCAAGGACCACGGCGACCACCCGGACAAGCTCACCGGCTGGTCGGGCAAACGTTCGAAGCAATTGGGCAAAGACGTGCTGACCACGCTCGCCGACATGGTCGACACCCTGCGCTGACTCCCTCCCCTGTAACAACAAAAGATCGCAGCCGGCCTGCGATCTTTTGCTTTAACCGGTCAGCCGCGATCGCGCCCGCGCAACATGCTGTCGAGCACTTCGTCACGACGCACCCAGCCATGGAACAGCGCCGCCGCCAGGTGCAGCAGCACCGTCAGAAACAGCAGATACGCCAGATAGCCATGCGCCTTGCGCAGCAGCGCAAACAGTTGCGGATCGGCCGGCACAATTGGCGGCAGATGCAGCGACGCCGAAAGCATCACCGGTTCGCCCGAGGCACTGATCATCGCCCAGCCGAGCAACGGCAATACCAGCATCAACGCGTACAACAAGACGTGAGAAGCCTTGGCTGCCAGCACCTGCCAGCCCGGCAGATCATCCGGCAACGGTGGCTGACGCGTGGTGAAGCGCACCAACAGACGCACGATCACCAGCGCCAGGATCGCGATGCCCAGTGGCTTGTGCAGATGTATGAGCCATTCATGGCGAGACGACACCGACGTGACCATGCCCGCACCGATAAACAGCATGGCGATGATCATCAACGCCATCAGCCAGTGCAGCAGGCGTGCCAGCAAAACGAAATGAGTCGGTTGCTTGCTCATGGGCGAGCCTCCTGTTTGGCGGCGGGCAACTGGCTGACTTCGCTGGTGCGACGCAGGTACGAATCGGCATAGCCGGCAGAACGCGCGGCAAGCAGTGGATCTTCCGAGCCTTGAATCCCGGCCGGGAGCACCAGCGGGTCGTAGTTGATGTCACGGCATTCGCCACTCAGTTGCGGCTGGGTTTTCTCCAGCACCAGAGTCTCGGCGTTCAGCACTTTGCGATCTGCGGGCCAGGTCTTGCTGGCATCGTTTACCGGGTCGCCAGCGTTGGCCAAGGTGATGTTCAACTGGAAGCGCAAAGGTGCGGCGGCCAGGCGTTGCACCAGATCCTTCTCGAGAAAATCGGCGCCTTCAGGAGCGGCGGCACCTGCCGCGTCCTGGGCCAATGGCGTCATGCTCCAGCGCACGGCCTGTTTCTTGCCGTTGCCATCGACCAGATAGAACGCATTGATGCTGTTATAGGTTTCAGTGGCGTAGCTGGCCGAAGGTTTGGCGGTCTTCACCCAAGTCAAAAACGGCACGGCTTCTGGATGTGCAGCGAAGAACGCCGGCACCTTCGTCGGGTCGGGCTTGCCAGTGGCCGGATCCGGCGACTGCGCCTGCTGCAATTGATAGAACGCCTCGGGCGTGCCGACCGGAAACACCGGCATGCTGTTCATCCCGGTGCGCCATTGCTGCCCGTCAGCCTGAGTGAAACGCAGTGCCAGACTGCGGATCGGCACGGCGCTGTCCGGCGCATAGGGATCGCCGGCCGGCAAGGCGAAACGCCCCACCACCGGCGTCTGCGGCAGGTTGAACACTTGTGCAGTAGAGAACGCGCGCGCCTCGCCGCTGCTTTCGAAATGGCCGATCACGCAGACACCTTTGGCGTGATTGCGACGAAAGCCGGGATGCACGCCGTTGTTCTTCTCCAGCACATCGACCAGCGCCTTTGGCGTCAGTCGTTGTGGGTCAAAGTTGCCATGCACGTAGGCAAACGCCCCGGCCACAGCGGCGACGATCACGGCAATGCCGCCCAGTCGTAAAACCAGGCTCGCGGCGCTCAGTGGCTGGCGCGGCGGCCTGCCGGGCGGTGCAGCGTTGGGGGACGAGCGATCAACCATGAATATCTCCAGGCCATCGGCCACAAGTGGAAAGAGTCAGCAAGACGCACCCCGTCCGGGTTTATTCCACGGCGCGGTATTTATTTTCGCGCACGGGGAATAACCTGCACTGACGGGCGTCTTCCTAGTCCACAGCGTAGCGATCAGCAGAAATTCATGAGCGAATTCGACGAACAGTTGAGAGAAATCATTCCCAGATTGCGCCGCTTCGCCGTGTCGTTGACGCGCAACAGCAGCAGCGCCGACGATCTGGTCCAGGCCAGCCTCGAGCGGGCACTGTCAGCGTGGGGCGAAAAACGTGCCGAAGGCGACTTGCGCGCGTGGCTGTTTGCGATCCTCTATCGGCAATTTCTCGATGCGCACCGTCGCTCGCGGCGCTATGCGCGGATGCTGGAATTTTTCACCGGCCGCGACGATGCCGAACCCTCAGTGGAACGCACGGTAATCGCCCAGTCGACCCTGCAAGCCTTCGAACGCCTGCCCACCGAACAGCGCGCTTTGTTGCTGATGGTCTCGGTGGAAGGCTTGTCCTATAAAGAGGTCGCCGAGATCCTCGGCGCCCCGATCGGCACCGTGATGTCGCGCCTGTCCCGCGCCCGCCAGGCCTTGCGCCAACTCAGCGACGGCGAAATCAGCAGCCCTTCCTTGCGGATACTCAAATGATCAGCCTGCCTCCCAGCGAACGTGATTTGCACGCCTATGTCGACCACCAGCTCAGCGACGCCGACCGGCGCGTCCTCGAGACCTGGCTGGCCAGCCACCCTGAAGAAGCGGCGCAGGTGCGCGCCTGGCAACGCGACGCCCAGCAGCTGCGCGCAGCGCTGAGTGGCGCGTTGCAGCAAGCGAGTAATCCGGCGCTGGATCCTTTGATGATTCGCCAGCGCCGCCGCCAGCAGTCACGTCGGCACCTGGCCAGCGCGGCGGTGTTGCTGATTGCCGTGAGCATTGGTGGTTTCAGTGGCTGGCAGGCACGGGAAATGACCTTGGTGCGCCCTGCGCAATTGCCGATGACTGACGCGTTGCAAGCCTATCGCCTGATCGCCCAGCAAGGCGTGCTGCCCGCCGATTACAAGGTCGAAAGCGATGGCGACATGCAGCGTTGGCTCGACCGTTACTTCAGCGACGCCAGGCGCTTGCCGGACTTGAAAGCTGCCGGATTCGAGCCGGTCAGCGGGCGTTTGCTCAGCACCGATGAAGGCCCGGCGGCGATGGTGATGTACGAGGACGGCAGCGGCCACAAGGTCAGTTTCTACCTGCGTCCGCCGGGGCCGAAAAACACCCTGTTGCCGCGCGGTTCGCGCAGCGATGGCGATCTGCAGGCCGATTATTGGTCAGGGCCGGGGTACAACTATGCGGTGGTCAGCCCGACCGACTCGCCGGCAGCGCAGTTGCTCAAGCAATCACCAGCGTTTTGAAATCCGCCCTTGTAGGAGCTGACGAGTGCAACGAGGCTGCGATCTGTTGGCGACAACCCAAGATCAAAAGATCGCAGCCTCGTTGCACTCGTCAGCTCCTACAGGTGAACCGTGCACATATTTCATGGAGCCAGCCCCTGAGCTCTGGTTACACTTGGGCCACCGCGCTCCCGTTGGAGCCCGGCCCATTTACCAGGAGCCTGTCCCGCGTGCCCGCCCGAACGCCGAAACGATCACGACTGAGCCAACGCTGGCCGATTTTGCGTCGCCTGTTCGGCCAAGGCCTGCCCGCCAGCGCCGGGCACGATGCTCATGCCGCGACCATCCGCGATTATTTCCGCGACAAGGCCAAAAGCCAGGGCTACACCCTCAGCCGCAGTCAGCAGCAAGTCATCGACTGCATGGCGCAGCAAGCCAGCGTGCTGCTCGGCGACAGCGGCCACACGCCGCCGAGTCTGTACCTGTACGGCGCCGTCGGGCGCGGCAAGAGCTGGTTGCTCGACGGGTTCTTCCAGGCGCTGCCGATCACGCGTAAACGGCGCCTGCATTTCCATCAGTTCTTCGCTCGGTTGCACGACGGCATGTTCCGTCATCGCTTGGAGGAAGACGCGCTGGAAATCACCCTGGATGAGTGGCTGGAAGATTGCCAGGTACTGTGTTTCGACGAGTTTCATGTGCACGACATCGGCGACGCGATGCTCATCACGCGGCTGTTCAAGGCCCTGTTCAAGCGGCGGATCATGCTGCTGGTGACGTCTGACTATGCGCCGGAGGGCCTGCTGCCCAATCCGCTGTATCACGCGCGCTTCAAACCGGTAATCGAGCTGATCAACACGCGCATGCAGGTGATGGAAGTCGGCGGCGCCCACGACTACCGCACGCTCAACCATCAACACACGCATCAAGTTTTCACCCAAGGACATTACGTGTGGCCGGCGACATCGGCTCAACGCCAGGCCCTGAACCTGCCAGCAGCCGACGCGCCGGCCCTGGCCCTTGAGGTTGGCAAACGTCAGTTGCAGGCGCGTTTATGCGAGGGCCGAAGAGTCGCGTTCACCTTCAACGACTTGTGTGAACAGCCGACGGCGGTGATGGATTATCTGCAGCTGTGCCAGCGCTTCGACCAGTGGATCATCGATGACCTGCCACAGCTCGGCGAGTGTCCGATCGCCGTGCAACAGCGCTTCATAAATCTGATCGACGTGCTTTACGACCAGGACAAGCACCTGACCCTGCTCGGCCAGTTGCCGCTCGGCCAGAGCCTGGAAGGTCACGCCATAGACCTGGCACGCACGCGCAGCCGGTTGTGGCAATTGCAGGAAATCCACGAACCCAACTGAGACCCTGAACCCTGTGGGAGCGAGCCTGCTCGCGAAAGCGGTGTATCAGTTACATAAATTCTGACTGACATACCGCTTTCGCGAGCAGGCTCGCTCCCACAAGGTCACGGGCCAACTTCAATACCAGATAAACCAGAGATTGCTTTACCGCTATCATGGAGCCCATCCTCAGCGCCCCTCGCGTCGCTTCACCGATCAATGGCGAATCAAAACATGCACACCCTTGCTCAATTGCGCGCCGGCGAGTTGTCGGGCATTACCCGCCTCGACCTGTCCTGCGGGCTGACCGAATTCCCCCGCGAAATTTTCCAACTGGCCGCCACGCTGGAAGTGCTCAACCTCAGCGGTAATGCGTTATCCAGCCTGCCCGCTGACCTGCATCGCCTGACCCGCCTGCGCGTGCTGTTCTGCTCCGACAACCAGTTCACCGAACTGCCGGCGTGCCTCGGCCAGTGCACTGCGCTGACGATGGTCGGCTTCAAGGCCAACCGTATCGTCAATGTGCCCGGTGCCGCCCTGCCGCCGCAGCTGCGCTGGCTGATCCTCACCGATAACCGCATCGAGAACCTGCCGAAGGAACTGGGTGAACGCCCCGCTTTGCAGAAGCTCATGCTCGCCGGTAATCGCCTGCGCTCGCTGCCAGAATCTCTGCGCGATTGTCATCGATTGGAATTGCTCCGCATCGCCGCCAACCAGCTCAACGAGCTGCCGCAGTGGCTGCTGACCTTGCCGAGCCTGACCTGGCTGGCCTACGCCGGCAATCCGCTGGAAACCGAAGCCGATGCCGCTGCCCTTGAGGCCACGCCGCTGATCGACTGGTCGACGCTGCGCCTGGAACAGCAACTGGGCGAAGGCGCTTCCGGGGTGATTTCCCGGGCGGTCTGGCAGCGTGACGATGGCACGGCGCAAGCGGTTGCGGTGAAGCTGTACAAAGGCGAAATGACCAGCGACGGCTCGCCGTTGCACGAGATGAACGCCTGCATCACCGCCGGTTTGCACCCCAACCTGATCCGCGTCGAAGGGCGCATCAGCGGCCACCCCGATCAACAGCAGGGTCTGGTGATGCAACTGATTGATCCGAGCTTCGGCAATCTCGCCGGCTTGCCGAGCCTGGACTCCTGCTCGCGGGATGTTTATGCCGAGGACTGCCGGTTCACAGCGGAGGTTGCCCTGCGCGTCGCTAAAGGCATCGCCTCAGCGGCCGAGCACCTGCACCGCCAAGGCATCACCCATGGCGATCTCTATGACCACAACATTCTGTTGAACGATCGCGGCGATTGTCTGCTCGGGGATTTCGGCGCGGCCTCATTTCATGCCACCCGCGATGATCTGCAGACGCGCGCATTGCAGCGCCTGGAAGTCCGTGCGTTCGGTGTGTTGTTGGGGGAATTGCTGGAGCGTGTCGACTCAGGATTGAGCACGGAGCGGCGCGCGCAACTGCAGGCGCTGGAACGACGTTGCTGTCAGGCCGATGTGCTGGGGCGGCCGGGGTTCAGTGAAGTCATCGAGGTGCTGGAGAATCTGTGACCGCTGCACGGTCATTCGCCAGCAGGCTCGCTCCCACGTTGGAATGCATTGCAAATGTGGGAGCGCGCCCGCTCGCGAAGAGGGCCTTACTGACGCAACTGATCAGCCAGCCAGACCAACAAACATGTCCTGCACGTCATCATGGTTGTCGAGACCTTCGAGGAACGCTTCGACTTCAGCCATTTGCTCGTCGCTCAAGCCGCTGACCGGGTTCTTCGGCTGGTAGCCGAGTTTCGCCGACAACACAGTGAAACCCTGCTCGGGCAGAGCTTTCTGCACCGCGTCGAGGTCAGTCGGGTCGGTGAGAAACAGCGTCGCGCCCTCTTCACCCGGTTCGAAATCCTGAGCACCGGCTTCGATCGCCGCCATCTCCGGATCGGCGTCCGGGGTGTCCGGCGAAGCTTCGATCATGCCGACGTGGTTGAACATCCACGCCACCGAGCCGGAAGCGCCCAACTGGCCCTTGCGGAAGGCCACGCGGATTTCCGCGACGGTGCGGTTGATGTTGTCGGTGACGCATTCAACGATCAGCGGCACCTGATGCGGGGCAAAGCCTTCGTAGGTTACGCGATGGTATTGCACGGTTTCACCCAGCAGGCCGGCGCCTTTCTTGATCGCGCGATCGAGGGTTTCTTTTGGCATCGAGGCTTTCTTCCCCTGCTCGACCACCAGACGCAGGTGTGCGTTGGTGGCGGTATCGGCACCGTTGCGTGCAGCAATGGTGATTTCCTTCACCAGTTTGCCGAAGATCTTCCCTTTGGCGTTGGCTGCCGCTTCTTTGTGTTTAACCTTCCACTGTGCGCCCATTACTCACTCTCTTGATCTGTGGCGCCGAGACATCTATTGGCCGACGCGTGGCGGCAAGTTTATACGGCCTATAGTCGGCAATCACCCAAAAAAACAGCCGGCGGAATCGACATCTTCACCAAAGCATGTAGGGGGATTCTGAAAAGCGCCTTTGACATGACCATTCAGCCTGACGGTTTCGTACCCTTGAAACCCCGTATCGCCTGACAGGGCCTGCTCGAATGCTCAATGACAAGGAAAGTCCGTTCACCCTTACTCTGACCGACAGCGAATTGCGCCTGCCGGTCGTGCGTTTTCGCGGCGAGGAAGCGTTGAACCAGCCCTACCGTTTCGACATCGAACTGCTCGGCCTCGCCCCGGCCATCGCCCCTGGCTCCTTTTTGCACAGGCCGGCCTTTCTGCGGCTGAGTGAACAGCACGGTTTCCACGGCGTCATTTCCAGCGCCAGCTGCGAACATCGCGGCACGCACCGGGTAGGCTATCGACTGACCCTGGTGCCGCATCTGCAACAACTGGCGAAAGCGCATAAACGACGCGTGATTACCCATCTGAGTGTGCCGCAGATCATCCAGCAACTGCTCGAAGAACATGCCCTGCCAGCGCATGGCTACCGTATTGAAATGACCGTGGGCCATTACCCAGCGCGGGCGTTTTGCATTCAGTACGAAGAAAGCGACCTGGCACTGGTGCAGCGGCTATGCGAAGAAGAAGGCATCCACTATCACGTCGAACATGGGCCGGACGGACACGTCGTAGTGTTCGCCGACGACAGCCTGAGCCTGCCCCAGGAACCGATCGAAATTCCCTTCAATGTCGATGAGCAACCACCATCGCCGTGCGTCAGCGCGCTCTATCAACAGCATCGCGCGGCGCCGGTGCCAATGCTGCACGCAGTGCGCAATCGCGGTCAGCCAACCGGCAATGCCGAAGCAGCCAACGAAGTCTCGACCGAGTTGCCGATGCCCGCGCGATCGCTGGAACGTCTGCACGCCGAACAGCGCAGCCGGCGTCATCTGCAACGCCAACGCTGCCAGTTGCGCTCCATTCACGGGCGCAGTGATTGCAGCGAGGTGCTCAGTGGCCGATTGCTGTTGGTGACCGAGCACCCGATCCATCATTTCAACGAACAATGGCTGATCAGCGCCGTGCGCCACCACGGGCAGCACCCTTCGATTCTTGACCCGGCCGCAACTGTTCATCGCTATCACAACGATTTCACTGCACAGCCCTGGTCGAGCGACTTTCGCCCAGCACTCAAACAGCCGCGTCCGAATGTGGCCGGTTACCACCTGGCGCGGGTAGCGGGTGCGCCGGGGCAGCCAGCGCAAGTAGATGAAAACGGCTGCCTCGCCGTGATCTTGTGGCCCACTGAAAATCAGTACGGCAACGACAGTGACGCTCTCTGGCTGCCAATCGCCATGAACCGGCTCAGCGGCCCCGTCGCCGTCGATCAATTACCGCGCGCTGGCAGTGAAGTGTGGGTGAGTTTCCTCGACAGCGATCCGGACCGACCGATCCTGTGCCTCAGCCACGCACGCCAGCCGCCGGAGCGCGAATCAGAACCCGCGCGCGACAGCCTGTTGCTCGACTGGCTGAGCCACCGCGCCGAGCATTGATCGGCGCCTCAGCCTTTGTCCGCCTTGCCCGCCGCCGCCGCGAACTTGGCCAGGCGCACGTCCAGATGCCGAGGCCGGCGCCCGTGATCTTCGGCGCGCTCCTTGCGGCGGATGGCGTTGCGCACCATCAGCGAGCCGAGGTAGCGAATCGGTTCCGGCGGGAAATAACCCAGCGGTCCGTTGACCAGCGGCGAACGGGTCCACGGGTTATCCAGGCCTTGCACCAGCGCGGCAAGAATCTGCCCGCCCATGTGACACGGGCCGACGCCGCTGCCGGAATAACCGAAGCCGTAAAACACATTGCCCGCCCCGCTCATCTGGCCGAAAAAAGGTAAACCGGTCACCGAACGATCCGACGGGCCGTTCCACGTCGCGTCGATTTTGACCTCGGCAAACGCCGGGAAGAAATCGGCGAGACTGCGCTTGAGCAATCCGGCATATGGCGACGGCTGATCGAACACCGGCAGCATCCGCCCGCCATAGGCGAAGGTGTTGCCGCCCTTGCCGAGCATGATCCGGCCGTCCGGGGTGTTGTGGTAGTAGTGCACGAAGATCCGCGAATCGAGGACGGTGACGCCGCTGGTCAAACCGATTTGCTGCAGCAGGTCCGGGCGCGGCTCGGTGATCAGCATGTCACTGGAAACAATCGCCACACTGCGTTCGAACTGAGGAAACGCGCGGGCCATCCACGCGTTCATCGCAAGTACCACTCGGTCGGCGATGACCTTGCCGCTCGGTGTGTGAATGCGTGCCGGGCGGCCCTCTTCCAGCCCGGTCATCGCCGTGCCTTCATGGATTTTCACGCCCAATTGCAGCGCCACCCGGCGCAGACCGCGCACCAGTTTGCCCGGTTGCACGCTGGCAGCTGCCGGGGAAAACCAGCCCTCCAGGTGTTTTGCTGAGCCAGCCATGCGCTGCACATCGGCGAGCGGTCGCTGGCTGAACGAGTTGATGCCGTTACGCTCCAGCGCCGCGATCACCGCGTCAGTTGCGCCGACCTGAGCGCGATTGGTCGCGGTGTACAGCGTGCCGTCGAGGCGGTAATCGGCATCGACGCCATAATGCTCGCAGAACTCGCCGATCGCATGGATGCTGCGCTCGGATTCCTTGACCAGACGCACCGCCTCGTCGACGCCGAACAAGCGTTCCAGGGTGAAATATTTTGCCGACCATGACAATGCACAGCCGCCGTTGCGGCCACTGGCACCGGCACCGCAGATGTCCGTCTCGATCAGCAGCACCTCCAGCTCGGGGTTTTGCTGCTTGAGCATGATCGCCGTCCACAGTCCGGTGTAGCCGCCGCCAACAATGCACACATCCGTGCGCACCTCGCCTTGCAGCGGTGGACACTGTTCGGATAGGTCGGCCTGCAAGGCCTGCTCGAGCCAGAACGGTCGCATGGGAAATCTCCAGTCAGAAAGCCACGACGCAACCTGCCGCGCACCGCGCAGCAGGCCACGGGGCGAGGGGTTTCAGGAACGCAACGGTTTGACGCTCAGCGCGCAGTTGGGGATCGCCGCACGTGGCTCCATCACGCCGACCGGCCGACTGTTCCAGTGCGGAATCAGCACCAGCGCCGAGACCAGCGCGCATCCGGCGAAGACGATGAACACCGTCACCGAGTCGAAGTAGCCCGGGAGCAAACCGCCGAGCACCGCGCCAACCGAGCCGCAGCCGTTGACGAAACCGGCGGCAGTGGCGCCGGCCTTGGCCTTGCCGAAATCGATGGCGGCCGCACCGCTGATCATCGAGTCCGGGCCGTACAACGTCAGGCCCATGACGAACAGCAGCGCGACGACCAACAACACGCTGCCGGTGTTCAGCGCAGCCATGAACAACGCCAACGTCACGGTCAGCGCCAGCAGACTCAGCACGCAGGCCGGCATGCGTCGGGCGCCGAAGAGTTTGTCCGAGGCCCGGCCGATCATGATCGGCCCGAGCAATCCGGCCAGTTCAAACGCGGTGGGAATGATCGCCGCGCCGACCTTGCCGACACTGGGCATCTGTTCGAAAACAATCACCGGCCCCCACAACAGGATCGCGTAGCGCGCCGGTTTCAGCAGGAAATACGCCAGGCCCAGCACCAGCACCGTGCGGTTGCGCAGGATTTCCTTCAACGGCTCCCACATGCTGATTTTGCTGTTGGCTTCGGTTTCTTCGGCGGTCAGTTCCGGCTCGGGCTCCACCGCCGGCAAGCCGACGTCTTCCGGTTTGTTGCGCTGGAAGATAAAGAACAGCACGGCCACCACCGCGACCACCGCCGCGCTGGAAATGAACGCCGCGTGCCAGGTGCCGACCAGCGTATAGGCCCACCAGCCGGCGAACGGCGAGGCGACCAGACCACAAAACGCGTAGCAGGAACTCCACAAGCCGAGCACCCGCCCGCGCTGCTCTGACGGGAAGAAGCTGCCAAGGTTTTTACACAGCCCGGACCAGCCAGTGGACTGCGCCAAACCTTGAATCAACATGCACGTGGCGAAAATCGGCAAGGTAGCGAAACTGCCCATCACCAGCGCCGCAGCGGCGGATATCAGCAAACCGCCAAGCACCACGACTCGCGGACCGAAGCGATCGGCGAGCATTCCCCAGGTGAACTGACCGAGGGCATACGCGGCCAGATAGATCGCGTCGAGGTTGGCCATGGCCATTTTGTCGAGGGTGAAATCAGGGTCTTCGGCGATGCCCAGTTTGGCTACCGAAAAGGCTTTGCGGGTGAAGTAAAACGCGGCGTACGCGAGCCAGGTAATGGCGAAGATCTGCACGCGCCAACGCGCCAGGGTGCCGATGTGCTTGTTCATGGTGGTTCTGACCTCAGGGTGTGAGTGTGCCGGCAGAATCGTTAAGAAAAACGCCTGTGTTTTTTATTGTTGAGCACTGCGATACCGCCCCTTCCCTTCGGCGATAACGGTCAGATGAGTCTGCTGTTGCACGCACAGGCTCATGGGCCGGCGCCGCTGCTCGACCGAGCAGTCAGCGATGGCGTGAGCCGATCAAAGCAATTACTGTTTAATAAATAAAATCGATTTATCGTATTTCACACATAAGCTGAGCTTGTTAATGGAGCCACCATGTCCGTCTCTCACGCCCAACTCAAAGCGTTTCACGCTGTGGCCCTCCATGGCAGCTTCACCCGCGCCGCCGAGCGGCTTTATCTGACGCAACCGGCGATTTCCGACCAGGTACGCAAACTCGAAGAACGCTTCGGTGTATTGCTGTTTCACCGCAATAAACGTTCCGTACGCCTGACCGACCTGGGCGAGCGTCTGCTGTCGATCACCCAGCGCCTGTTCGTGATCGAAGCCGAAGCGCAGGAATTGCTGCAGGAATCCCAGGCCCTGCAGACCGGCAGCCTGATTCTCGCGGTGGACGCGCCGATCCACGTGTTGCCGCAGATCGCACGGTTCTGCGAGCGCTATCCAGGCATCAGCGTGAAAATCGAGACCGGCAACACCGATGAATCGCTATTTCGCCTGTTCAACTATCAGGCCGATCTGGCGTTGCTTGGTCGCGATGTCACTGATGAACGCTTGCTTTGCGTGCCGTTGCGCAACGATCCGATGGTGGCGTTCGTTTCGCGCAATCATCCGTGGGCCGAGCGCGAATCGATCTGTCTGGCCGATCTGGATGACACGCCACTGGTGCTGCGTGAGATCGGTTCAGTGACCCGGCAGACGCTGGAAGAGGAAATGTCCCGAGCGGGCTTGCGCATTCGTCCGGCGATTCAGGTTGAAGGTCGGGAAGCGGCGCGCGAGGCCGTGGTGGTGGGGATTGGCGTTGGCGTGGTTTCAGCGGCTGAGTTCGGCGCTGACTCACGGGTCTGCGCGTTGCCGATCACCGACTGCCAGAGGCGCCTGACCGAGACCCTGGTGTGCTTGCGCGAACAGAGTTCGCGGCGAGTAGTGGCGACGTTTCTTGATATGGTTCGCGAGAGCCTTGTGTAAACAGTATTGGCCCCTTCGCGAGTAGGCTCGCTCCCACATGGGACCGCGCTCTGTAGTGCAAGAGGGAGCCTGCTCGCGAAGGAGTCGCCTCGGTGTTCAGACAGGAGCCAGATCAAAAAACGCCTGAATCAAGCGCAACTCGCGCCGGCGCTCCATGCAGCCAATCATGTGCCGGTTCACCAGCCCTTCCCCGGCAATCGGGATCGCCACCACGCGCGGGTCATGACTGACCTCCACCGATGACACCACACCGACACCCAACTCGGCCGCAACCGCTTCGGTCACCGCCTCGCGACTGTCCAGCTCCAGCAACACGCGCGGCTGAATCGAGGCCTGCGCACACGCTTGATCAAAAGTGCGCCGGGTAATCGAACTCGGCTCGCGCAGAACCATGATCACTTGATCCAGCTCCTTGAGTTTTACTTCGCCTGAGCGATCCGCCCAGCGATGCCCCGCCGGCACCAGCGCGCAGATCCGCGATTCGCTCAGCGCTTGCAGATGCAGGCCCTTGCGCGGCTCGACCTCGGTCAGCACCGCCACATCGGCGTGTTCCGACAACAGCGCCGCCAGGGTTTCCTGGGCATTGCCCAGACGCAGGTTCACCGTGATGCCCGGATAGCGCGCACGCAGGCTCGCCAGCATCGGCATGACCATGTGTGGCCCATCCGCCGCCACCGCCAGACGCCCGGTCAACAACTGTCGATTGGCCTCGAGCAGCGTCTGCGCCTCTTCCGCCAGGCCGAACATGGCGCGAGTGATCGCCGCCAGTTTGGTGCCTTCCTCGGTCAGCTCCACCCGTCGCGCGGTGCGCCGCAGCAAGGTGATCTGGTAGTGCTCCTCCAGCGCCTTGATGTGTCCGGTGACCGCCGACTGGCTGATGAACAACCGTGCAGCCGCGCGGGTGAAGCTGCCTTCGCGGGCCACGGCGTCGAAGGCGCGCAGCTGAAACAGGTTCATGAATAACCCTCACTGATGACTGGCATAACAACAAACAATTTGATTGATGCAGCGGCGAATTGCAACGTAGGCCCCGTAGCTTCATCCCACAGCGTTTTCGCGAGGACACACGAATGAGTACCGCCGCACCGATTCTGCTCACTCCCGGCCCGTTGACCACTTCGGCCCGCACCCGTCAGGCCATGATGGTCGACTGGGGTTCGTGGGATGACCGCTTCAACCAGCTGACCGCCAGCCTGTGCGAGCAATTGCTGGCCATCCTTAACGGCGCCGCCAGCCACCATTGCGTACCGTTACAGGGCAGCGGCACGTTCGCTGTCGAAGCGGCCATCGGCACGTTGGTACCCCGTGATGGCAAAATTCTCGTGCTGATCAACGGCGCTTACGGCAAACGGCTGACGAAGATCTGCGAAGTGCTTGGGCGCTCGTTCAGCACCTTCGAAACCGCCGAAGACGAACCGACCACCGCCGCTGACGTCGACCGTTTGCTGCGCGCCGACGCAGACATCACCCACGTGGCGCTGATCCACTGCGAAACCAGCACCGGCATTCTCAATCCGCTGGCGGAAATCGCCGAGGTCATGGCGCAACACGGCAAACGTCTGATCATCGACGCCATGAGCTCTTTCGGCGCATTGCCGGTAGACGCGCAAAAAGTGCCGTTCGACGCGCTGATTGCCGCCTCCGGTAAATGCCTGGAAGGCGTACCGGGGATGGGTTTTGTCTTCGCCCGCAAAGAATCTCTGGCCGCCGCTGCCGGTAACTCGCACTCGCTGGCGATGGACCTGTACGACCAGCACGCCTACATGATGAAAACCGGGCAATGGCGCTTCACCCCGCCCACGCATGTGGTCGCGGCGCTGCACGAAGCATTACTGCAATACAGCGAAGAAGGCGGTCTTCCGGCGCGGCATGCGCGGTATGCGGCGAACTGTCAGGCACTGATGGAAGAGATGAACAAGCTCGGCTTGCGCAGCTTCCTGCCGGCGGCGATTCAGGCGCCGATCATCGCCACTTTCCATGCACCGCAGGATCCGCGTTACCAGTTCAAGGACTTCTATGAGCGGGTCAAGGCCAAGGGTTACATCCTCTACCCCGGCAAACTGACCCAGGTCGAAACCTTCCGCGTCGGCTGCATCGGCCACGTAACCCCGGACGAAATGCGCCAGGCCGTGGCAGCAGTGGGTGAAGTGCTGCGCGAAATGGAAGTGCTCGACATCTGAGCCTCACCTCAAATCCCCTGTGGGAGCGAGCCTGCTCGCGAAAGCGTCGTCCCAGGCGACACATAGGCTGATGTCAGACCGCTTTCGCGAGCAGGCTCGCTCCCACATTTTGATCTCATTTTCAAATCAGGAATTGATTGCCATGAACTACACCAATCCAGACAAGCTGCAAGCCGCGATCCTCGACTGGGCCGGCACCGTGGTCGATTTCGGCTCGTTTGCGCCGACGCAGATTTTTGTCGAGGCCTTCGCCGAATTCGACGTGCAGGTATCGATCGAAGAAGCCCGTGGGCCGATGGGCATGGGCAAGTGGGACCACATCCGCACCCTCTGTGATCAACCGCAGGTGGCCGAGCGTTATCGCAAGGTGTTCGGCCGGACGCCGACCGACGATGACGTCACCGCTATCTACAACCGCTTCATGCCGTTGCAGATCGAGAAAATCGCCGAACACTCAGCACTGATTCCCGGCGCGCTGGACGCCATCGCCCAACTGCGCGCGCAAGGCATCAAGATCGGTTCCTGCTCCGGCTATCCGAAAGCGGTCATGGACAAAGTCGTCGAACTGGCCGCCAGCAACGGCTACGTCGCCGATCACGTAGTCGCCACCGATGAAGTGCCAAACGGTCGCCCATGGCCGGCACAAGCGTTGGCCAACGTGATCGCCCTGGGCATCGACGATGTTGCAGCGTGCGTGAAAATCGACGACACCGTGCCGGGCATTTTGGAAGGTCGCCGTGCCGGCATGTGGACGGTTGCGCTGATTTGCTCGGGCAACGCTCTGGGTCTGGACTATGAAGGTTTCCGCGCACTCGGCAGCGATGAACTGGCCACTGAACGCAAGCGCATCCATGCGCTGTTTGAAAGTTCGCGCCCGCATTACATGATCGACACCATCAGTGATTTGCCAGAAGTGATCGCTGACATTAACAAGCGTCTGGCCAACGGTGAAATGCCGCAAAACGCCTGAGCCTCATTAAAAAACACCGCTGATCGATCGTTATCAGCGGTGTTTTTTTGCTTTTGCTTATCAGAAGTACTAAGCACGGCATTGAAACTTACTCGCTGACAATATTACCTTGCGCATCATAAGCCAGACCATCTGGATATTTGGTGCTGCCATCTGGTAATTGCTCGGTACCGTCTTCCCAGACAATGCGTCCATCGGGATATTGAATGATATTGTCCGGCCAGACAATCAGCCCGTTTGGATGTTCCACCCTGCCATCGTCATGCTGAATAATTCCGTCAGGACGCTTGATCGAGGTTTTATCCGCATCAATCAGACTACCGTCGGGCAATGTAGTCGAACCGTCGGCATTGGCTGTCGCTCCAGCAGCCTGGATCAATGCGATCAACGCCACTGGATCGATATTGAAGTTGATCGTCGGCCATGGCATTGGCGGCCGCTTGGATTCGATTGGCGAGGTCGGTTTGACCGGGTCGGTCGGCGTCACTGGTTTGGGCGGCACGGCCGGTTTGGTCGGGGCCACTGGCCTCGGGGGCACGACCGGTTTGGCTGGGGCCACTGGCCTCGGCGGCACGACCGGTTTGGCTGGGGCCACTGGCTTCGGCGGCACGGCCGGTTTGGCTGGGGCCACTGGCTTCGGCGGCACGGCCGGTTTGGTCGGGGCAACTGGCCTCGGCGGCACAGCCGGTTTGGTCGGGGCTACTGGCCTTGGTGGCACGACCGGTTTGGCGGGAATTACTGGCTTTGTCGTGGTGATAGACGGACGAGGCTTCGGGCTCGGAGGTTTCATATTCATACTCAAATAAAAATATACGTTTAATCTTTAACAACCAATTAAAGACCCGACCAGACAATAAGCACCCGATACAAACTATTCAAACCAAAACAGAACACAAGATATAAACAACATAAAGTTACGCAAAACTTAACAACACCCAATACTGACTTCCAAACGGCAATCAAATCAAAACCAGACAGAGCGCACTTCCCGCCGTTGCAAAAAACATCACACACTCCGGGCAAAAACATCCCGGCAGGTTTACAGTGAAACCAGTGCCGTGACGACGGCTGATCGCATTCAGATCCCGAGGAAAATCTTATGCCGTGGACAAGCTCAGAATCGCGTTACAGCACTGTTTCGGTTCTGCTGCACTGGCTGATGCTGGTGCTGTTGGCGCTGGTTTACGCCAGCATGGAACTGCGTGGTTTCTTTCCCAAGGGCAGCGGCGGTCGCACGCTGATTCGCGAAATGCACTATCTGCTGGGCCTGACCGTATTTGTATTGGTTTGGTTTCGCCTGCTCGCGCGCAGCCTCGGCCCTGCGCCGAAAATCTTCCCCGCGTCGCCCGCCTGGCAAACCGTGGTAGCGCGCTTGATGCACTGGGCGTTGTACGTGTTCATGATCAGCATGCCGATATTGGGCTGGCTGATCACCAGTGCCGAGGGCCATCAGGTCATGTTCTACGGTTTCGATTTGCCGCTATTGGTCGGTGAAGACAAGGCGTTCGCCAAGCAAGTCGAAGGCTGGCATGTGCTGATCGCCACGATCGGCTATTGGCTAATCGGTCTGCACGCGCTGGCGGGTATTTATCATCATTACGTGGTGCGCGATAACACCCTGCTGCGAATGATGCCCAAGCGCGGCTGAGCTTCGTGGCGAGGCAGCTTGCTCCCGCCGGGCTGTGCAGCAGCTCCAGAACCTGAGCGTGCTGTAAGCCAGAATAATCGCGCGGTGAGGGCTGACGACGGCTGCGCCGCCGATCTTCAGCAAGCTTCCTCGCCACAAGACTTCAGTGACCCGCAGGATGCATGTCGAAAACTCTGCGTCCTTGCAGGCCGCCGGTATGCACAACGACGAGCCGCGTACCTCTGGCGAATTCGCCCGCTTCAACATGCTGCTTGAGCGCCAGCAAGGCTTTCCCGGTGTACAGCGGTTCCAATGGGATGCCGCTGGTTCGCTCGGTCTGTTCGATGAAGGTCAGCAACGTCTGGTCAACCTTGGCGAAGCCACCCCGGCTGGCGTCAATCAGCTGATAGCTCGCCACGGGCCCGATGGCTTGCGCCAGAACCGACTCGATGTTCGGCGCTACGCCGTGATCATCCGGCACTGCCAGTGCGCCATACAGTGAGCGCTTGCCACTATCCGCCAGCGCCAGACCGGCCAGGGTCGTGCCGGTGCCGCAGGCCAGCCACCAGGCGTCGAAATCATTCCAGCCCAAGTTCACCAATTGCTCATCGACTTGCTGTGTGATTGCTACGCAACCCAGTGCACCGGCGAGTCCACCACCGCCCTCGGGCACCGCGTGCAACGTCGGATATTGCGCCAGCCACGGCGTCCAGAATCCCGCTTCGTGCCGCGCGCGATAGCCGGCATAACCCAGCCAGTGCAACTGCATGCCGAACGCGTGCAAATCCTGCACCGTCGGCGTGTCCTGCGGATGCCCGCGCAACAGCCCCACGGTTCTGAACCCCAGCCGCTTGCCCGCCGCCGCGAGCGCATGCAGATGATTGGAATGCGCACCACCGAGACTGATAAGGCCCTCGGCGCCGGCGCGCTCAGCGGTGTTGAGATGTTCGACGAGTTTGAACCACTTGTTGCCGCTGATCAGCGAATCGATCTGGTCGAGGCGCAGGATCGCCACTTCAATGCCGGCGGTTGCCAGCCAGTCAAGACGGAGCGGTTCGAGAGGCGCTCGGGGTAGCCAGTTGGGGGGAGGCAAAAGCATGGGCGCTGTGCAATCTGGAAAAGACCCCATACTAGTAGGAGCTGCCGCAGGCTGCGATCTTTTGATCTTGCTGTTGAAATCAGGATCAACAGATCGCAGCCTGCGCCAGCGCCTACAGAATGTGTTTACAACTCGGCCGCGAGGCGCGAACCCTGATTGATCGCGCGCTTGGCATCGAGCTCCGCAGCGACATCCGCGCCGCCGATCAAGTGCACGTTCTGCCCGGCTTCGACCAAGCCATCGTGCAACTCACGCAGCGGATCCTGCCCGGCGCAAATCACGATGTTGTCCACCGCCAGCAGTTGCGGCTCGCCGGCTTCGCCGATGCGAATGTGCAAGCCCTGGTCATCGATGCTCAGGTATTCGACGCTGTTGAGCATCTGCACCTGTTTGTTCTTCAGACCGGTGCGGTGAATCCAGCCAGTGGTTTCGCCAAGGCCGTCGCCGACCTTGGTTTTCTTGCGCTGCAACAGGAACACCTCACGGGCCGGCGCATGCGGTGCGGCTTTGATTCCCGCCACCCCACCCCGCGCTTCAAGCTGCGTGTCGATACCCCACTCTTTCCAGAACGCCGCGCGATCCAGACTGGTGGCCACGCCTTGATGGACGAGGAATTCCGACACGTCAAAACCGATACCACCCGCACCGATCACCGCGACACGCTTGCCAACCGGCTTGCGCTCGAGGATCACGTCCAGATAACTCAGCACCTTGGCATTCTCGACGCCGGGAATCGCCGGCACGCGCGCGGCGATACCGGTGGCGAGAATGATCTCGTCGTAACCGCCTTCAACCAGTTTCGCCACGTCGACACGGGTGTTCAGGCACACCTCGACATTCGTCGTTTGCAGCTTGCGGTTGAAGTAGCGCAGGGTTTCGAAAAACTCCTCCTTGCCCGGTACGCGCTTGGCGATATTGAACTGGCCACCGATCTCGCTGGCGGAATCGAACAGCGTCACCTGATGACCGCGCTCGGCGGCGACGGTGGCGGCGGACAAGCCGGCGGGACCGGCACCGACCACGGCGATTTTCTTGATCTGCTGCACTGGCAGGTAATTGAGTTCGGTCTCGTGGCAGGCGCGCGGGTTGACCAGGCAACTGGTGAGCTTGCCGCCAAAGGTGTGGTCGAGGCACGCCTGGTTGCAGCCGATGCAGGTGTTGATTTCGTCGGCACGGCCTGCGGCGGCCTTGTTGACGAAGTCCGGGTCGGCGAGGAATGGTCGGGCCATGGAGACCATGTCGGCATCGCCTTCGGCAAGAATCTGCTCGGCAATTTCCGGGGTATTGATGCGGTTGGTGGTGATCAGCGGAATACTCACCGAGCCGCGCAACTTGGCCGTGACCTTGCTGAACGCTGCACGCGGAACTTTGGTGGCGATGGTCGGGATCCGCGCTTCGTGCCAGCCGATACCGGTGTTGATGATGGTCGCGCCAGCCTGTTCGATGGCCTTGGCCAGCGTGACGATTTCGTCCCAAGTGCTGCCGCCTTCGACCAGATCGAGCATCGACAGGCGGAAGATGATGATGAAATTCGGCCCGACCGCTTCGCGCACGCGGCGGACAATTTCCACCGGCAGGCGCATGCGGTTTTCGTAACTGCCGCCCCAGCGGTCGGTACGGTGGTTGGTGTGGGCGGCGAGGAACTGGTTAATGAAATAACCTTCCGACCCCATGATCTCGACGCCGTCGTATTCGGCGGTTTGCGCCAATACCGAGCAGGTGACGAAATCGCTGATCTGCTTTTCGATGCCCTCTTCGTCCAGCTCTTTGGGCTTGAACGGGTTGATGGGCGCCTGAATCGCACTCGGCGCTACCTGTTTCGGGCTGTAGGCATAACGGCCGGCGTGGAGGATCTGCATGCAGATCTTGCCGCCCGCCTCGTGCACCGCGCGAGTGACGATGCGGTGCTTGAGCGCCTCTTCTTCAGTGGTGAGCTTGGCCGCACCGGAATACACGCCGCCTTCGTCATTCGGGCCGATACCGCCGGTGACCATCAGCCCCACACCGCCACGGGCGCGTTCGGCAAAGTACGCCGCCATGCGCTCGAAGCCACCCGGCTTTTCTTCCAGGCCGGTGTGCATCGAGCCCATCAGGGTGCGGTTGCGCAGCGTGGTGAATCCCAGGTCCAGCGGGGCCAGCAGGTGCGGGTATTGGGCGGTGGTCATCAGTAACTCCACAACGAGCGATCACGGAAAGTTGCGGGAGCTCTGCGTCCCCCGTCAGTCATGTTCGACAGACTAAGAGTCGCACCGCTGTCACTCAATGACCGTAACTGACAAGTTATTGATCCAAATGCGCAGCGCCCCTTGGCAATCAGGGCCATGGGCCCTACCCTAGGCGCCACACTCTGTACCCGGCTGTTGTTGGTTTTCATGCGCAAACTTCTGTATCTGTTTTTCTCCATGGCCCTCGTTGCCGCCCTGACCACCTACGCCATGTGGGCGGCAGACCGGCCGGCGGGGCATACCTGTCCGACCTGCGCATCAAGCTCGCCGTTGATCAGGGCACGCCCGCCGACCGTGGCAACCTGCTCGGCATCCAGCCCGAACTGTTCCCCACCGATTATCAAAGCTCCGCACGCCTGCATCGCAAACTCGCGGCGTACCTGCAGCAGGCTCGCGATCAAGGCTTGCTCAATGAAAAAACCGTAGTGGTATTGCCTGAGCACGTCGGTACTTGGCTGATGATCAGCGGCGAGAAGGACGAGCTCTATCAGGCACCGACGCTGGCTGAGGCGATGAACTGGCTGGCGGCGAGCAATCCGCTGCTGTTCGCCCGTGCGTGGTTGCGAGCCAAGGGCGAGCAACGGCTGGACGATGCTTATCTGCGGATGAAAGCGAAGGCCATGGCCAAGGATTACCAGGCGCTGTTCGGCGGTCTGGCCAAGGAGTTCCAGGTCACACTGGTCGCCGGCTCGATCGTACTGCCGGAGCCAAGCATCCGCGACGGCCGGCTCAAGCCTGGCAGCGGCGCGCTGTTCAACAGCAGCGTGGTGTTTGGTCGCGACGGCGTACCGTTGGGCCAGCCGCAACGGCAGATGCATCCGATCTTTGATCAGCAAGGCGTTATTCAGGCCGAAGATAAACACGCCATCCAGGTCGTCGACACACCGGCCGGTCGCTTGGGCATCCTGATCGGCAGCGACAGCTGGTACCCCGGCAACTACCGCACCCTCGATGAACAAGGCGCGCAACTGGTGGCCGTGCCGGCGCAGGTTATTGGCCAAGGCGCTTGGGACAAGCCATGGCGCGGCTACAAGGGTTCGAGCACGCCGGGCTCGGTCAGCCTCAAGCCCGGCGACCTCAGCGAAGGACAGGCCTGGCATCGACTGACCCTCACTGCGCAACCGCCAAGCAGCCACGCGCTCGCCGGTGTCAGTGTGTTCATGCGCGGGCAATTCTGGGACAAGCCGAGTACCGGCAGAAGCTTCCTCAGCAGCAATGGCCAGCAGTTCGCCGATGGCGAGGCCCGTGGTGCACGCTTGCTGAACGTTTGGCTGTGAACCATGAAGCCGCAGCCGATGCGCCTCGGAGATCTGTCGGTGGGTTTCGTCCACAGTCTGGCCGATGCCGTGCGCAGCCACGACGCCGATCCGCTGCCTCTGCTTGAGCAATACGGCCTCGATGCCGAGCGGCTGGCCGAGGCCGGGGCGCGCTTGTCGATCCCGCGTTACATGCGCCTGGGCCACGCGGCGATTCAACTGACCGGCGATCCGGCCCTTGGCCTGCGCATGGGCCGAATGATCCGCTTGAATCAGGCTGGGCTGGCCGGTATCACCGCCGCGCAAGCACCCACTGTGCGCGAAGCGGCCCGTTGCCTGACACGCTTCGAGCCCCTTTACGGCTCGAACTATCGCGGACAATCCAGTTTCCATGAAGACGCCAGCGGCGCCTGGCTGCGCTTCTACTCGATCAGCCCGTACAACGCCTATAACCGCTTCGTGGTCGACTCGATCCTCGCCGGCTGGCTGCACCAATTGTCGGGCCTGTGCGGCGCACTGCTGCGCGCCGAGCGGATCGAGATCGAGTTCGACGCGCCGGACTACCGCGAGGCTTACACGGTGCTCGGCGATTGCCCGATCCAGTTCAGCGCCGAACACAACCAACTGCGCCTGAGCCTGAGCAGTCTCGCCCTGCGCAACCCTGAACATTGTCCGGGCACCTGGCGGCATCTGCTGCAACTGTGCGAGCGGGAGCTGGAACAAATGACCCGCACCCGTAGCCTGCGCGAGCGCATCACCCAATTGCTCGGCCCGTTGCTCAATGGCGGCCGCGAGCCGGATCTTGAAGAAGTCGCGGCACGCCTGAAACTGCCGACATGGACCTTACGGCGCAAACTCGCCGAGGAAGGCACGCAGTTTCGCGCAATCCTCAATGACACACGCCGGGACCTGGCGATGACCTACATCCGCGACACCGAACTGGCATTCGGCGAAATCGCCTACCTGCTGGGCTTCGCCTCAGCCGAAGCGTTCCAGCGTGCATTCAAACGCTGGAGCGGGCAGACGCCGGGCGAGTCTCGACGAAATTATCGCTCGGGAGCTTGAAACTCAGAGCTCCGTGGCGTCGTCGGCCGGCTCTGGTTGATCAAGCTCAAAAGCCTGGTATTCGAGCAGTTCTTCCTGATACTCATCCATCGTATAAATCCCCCAAACTGCTCGCTATGAAAATGGCTTGGTCAATCGACCTTTGCCCCGAGCATAAAGTGCCCGTGTGAAGGAAAAGTGAAGCGCGGCCTTCATCAATAAAACGTAGCAGGTGGTTGGGGATTTATCGCGGCGATGATGTCGCAGGTATGTAACCAGATCTTTAGCCAACCCGAAAACCACTGTGGGAGCGAGCCTGCTCGCAAAAGCGGTGTGACAGTCTGATCATCTGTCGACTGACACTACGCCTTCGCGAGCAGGCTCGCTCCCACAGGGTTTCGCTGAGTTTTTTATTGGCCCGACGCAGGCATCGCCGGAATCGGCTCGGACGGTGGCGGAATATCCGGGTTGGTCGGTGGCGTGATGGCTTCGCTGGCCGGCGCTGGCTCTTCAACAGGCGCAGGCGTGATCGGCGTCGACTCCGCTGGCGGCGCCACCGGTTCGGAACTCACGGGCGCGGGTTCAGCCGGGGCCGGTGCAGGTTCCGCAGCCGGCGCGGGGGTCGGTTCTGCTGCCGGTGTCGGCACCAGTGGCGCAGCAGCCGGAGCAGGCGTCACCTTCGGCTCAGGCATACCGAGGTCGGTTTTCGGTTTTTCTTCGATGTGTGCAGCCTTCTTCGCATCGGCGGGCAGGAACTGCTCCACCAGCGTGAAGAACCGCTCGTAGAACTTCTGCGCTGTAACCGTCTCACTGGCGACCTTGACCATCGAGTCGTCCGAAGAGCCGATCGGCATCGACACCGAACCCAGCACGCCAACCCCGAGACTGGCCGAGTTGTTGGTCTTCTTCAGCGCATAACGGTCCTGCAGGGCGTTGGCGAACACCGTCGCGTGATGCCCGGCACTGCCATCTTCGGCGCAGACCACGTTGAAGCTGATCTCGAGGTGGGTCTCGCCAGTCTGCTGGAAGCTCTTGTGACCGCTGACCAGTTTCGGATCACTGCTGGTAATGATGTAGCCCTGACTGAGCAACGCGCGCCGGGCCGCTTCGCAGCTGGCGGTATCGGTCACCGGGTAATTGCGCGAAAAGGTGCCGGAGTCATCGAAGTTCTCATGCTCATAGATCGGCTTGTCCTTCGAACACCCGGCCACCGCAGTCAACAAAAGCGCCAGCCCGACAACACGCATGGGAGTGGAAATCAACATTGAACATCCTGAGGGAAAACAGTCCGGGGCGTATTGTGCAACAGATCGCCGCCCCATGGCG
>Ga0157369_10001847_pt1 | contig 25593 bp, 27 predicted proteins | sample C25metaG_FD_113461 | JGI IMG/M metagenome (GOLD analysis project Ga0157369, IMG submission 113461) | Corn rhizosphere microbial communities from Kellogg Biological Station, Michigan, USA - C2-5 metaG | ecosystem: Host-associated > Plants > Roots > Rhizosphere > Soil | place: USA: Michigan... | reverse complement strand
GCACTTGCGCGCATGACAGGCGTAGCGGATTAAAATCCAGACGCCAGAAACCACAAAACCCCTGATCTCTTTCGAAATCAGGGGTTTTGCGTATTGAATTTGGCGGTGAAGGAGAGATTCGAAACCGCCCGATTGCGATTTCCGCGAAGTCGGCCCCCGGTTTATAAGGGGTTCAGGGAGATAGTTAGCGCGCAAGCGTTCCCATGGCAGTCCCATGAGTTTGCGGGGCAGTCGAACACCTAAAGGGCCATAGAGGGGAACCCGTTTTTTCAGGAACGGCATCGGAAAAAGGTAATTTCGGTAACTCAATCAATAGATTGGCCTGAGAGCCTTGATTTAACTGGTCTGCAAGGGTCTTGCACAAGGTAATTTTTAAGTAATGTAGAGGTTAGGTAGTTACCTTTTAAGGGAGTAATTTCTCCATTTATTAACCCCTTATAAATCAGCCCCTTACATCCATATTACCTTTTTCATTACTCAAAATTACTTTCTGAAGTAATCCAGTAAAGCCAATGAATACGGGCTTTCAGCGGTCTGCCGATATCCTAATTACCACATTACTTTTTTCCGACTGCGCTCCTGAAAATCAGCTCCTGACGGTACCTCATGTCTGACGAACAAACGAGCTAGGGGAAATGCATCGGGTGCCCTACCCTTCGCAGGGATTCGCAGGCTTTTTGTGTCATTCATTGACCATCACAAAGCCCAGCCGTGGCTGCACTCAACGGATCGCAGGAGTGCGGAAAAAAAGACCCATCTAGCCCGCAGGCGAGGTGGGGGGACGACGACGCGCGCCGATCTGAGGGGCGGCTCTCTCACCAGATTGAAAAACCCAGAACTGGAGCCAGACTGAACGTTCAATGGTATAGTCCACGGCATTTTTGGCGTTGGAAGGTCTTGAAAGGGTCTAGGCTATGATATCAATACGCCTCCACCTAGATCTGTAGTAGAACTTCCATACCTACGTTTCGAGGTCTATACAGTGGCACTTCAATCTACTCAATTCCAATTACCGTACGTTGAGTGCCCAATCTCACACGCATCTGAATTACTGGCTACTGATGTCGGCGTCGAAGCTCGGGGGGCGATTTTTACCCGACTAGAAGTTGTAGACTTCATCCTCGATTTGGCCGGATATACCGTCGATCAACCGTTGCACGAACGGCGACTATTAGAGCCCTCTTTTGGAGCAGGTGATTTTCTTTTGCCAGTCATCCTACGACTGCTGACTGCATGGAGGATTAGGAAAAGCGGAGGAGCACCTCTTGAAGATCTAGGCGACGCGATCAGAGCAGTCGAATTGCATCGTGCGTCTTACACTCAAACGCGTGCAAACGTCATTTCTCTGCTTGAAACTCAGGGAGTACCGCCCGACATCGCTGTAGCGTTAACAGACCGGTGGCTTATTCAAGGGGATTTTTTACGAGTTTCTGTCGGTAGTGATTTTGATTTTGTTGTGGGTAATCCTCCGTATGTCCGTCAAGAGCTGATCCCTCCAGCATTACTAGCCGAATACCGTCGCCTCTATCAGACTCTTTATGATCGCGCAGACCTCTACATTCCATTCATTGAAAGATCACTCTCACTCCTCTCAAAAGGAGGATGTCTCGCATACATTTGCGCTGATCGTTGGATGAAAAATCGTTACGGGGGTCCACTGCGTAGTTTTGTAGCGGAAAATTTCCATTTAAAAGTTTACGTAGACATGACGGATACACCTGCGTTTCATACTGACGTAGTAGCCTATCCGGCTGTCACTATCATTTCGCGGGAAAATCCAGGCCCAACTCGTATCGCTCATAGACCCGCGATCGACCATCTAGTTTTGAAATCGTTGAGTGAGTTACTAAGAAATCCATTGATCCCAGCAAACTGCAAAGATGTCCGAGAGTTAGCCCGCGTAACTAACGGCTCTGAACCATGGTTGTTGGAATCAGCAGACCAGATGGCTTTGATCCGAAGCATTGAGGCTCGATTTCCTCTATTAGAGGAAACGGGTTGCAAGGTAGGAATCGGAGTCGCTACTGGCGCAGATAAAATATTTATCGGTGATTTCGATTCTCTAGATGTAGAGTTGGATCGAAAGCTGCCGATAGCTACAACCAGAGATATCAACTCAGGCACTGTATCTTGGCAAGGAAAATGGGTTATTAATCCCTACGAAAATAACGGGGGACTAGTAAACCTTGATTTTTACCCTAAGCTTAAAGCCTACTTAGAGTCTCACAAAGACATAATTACTAAACGGCATTGTGCCAAGGCAAATCCTGAAAAATGGTATAAAACCATTGATCGTATCACCCCTAGTTTAGCGCGCACCTCAAAGCTGCTTATTCCTGACATCAAAGGCGAAGCTAATATCGTTTTTGAAAATGGGAAATTGTACCCACATCACAATCTTTATTACATCATCTCTGACGATTGGAACTTGAAAGCATTACAAGCAGTAATGCTCTCATCGATCACAAAATTATTTATTGCCACATATTCTACTAAAATGCGAGGCGGCTTTCTCAGATTCCAAGCCCAATACTTAAGGAGAGTTCGTATCCCTCATTGGATTGACGTTCCAGAAGCCTTGCGAATTGAACTCAGTGATGCCGCTGAAAAATTAGACATTGAAGCCTGCAATCAAGCCACAGCCAAACTCTACAAGCTCACACCAGATGAGATTTCAGCCATAGGAGGCAATAGCAAGTAGATGAGTTTGAATCTTATAAATTATGAAAAGAAGGCCATTGAGGCTGTTAAAGCTTTTTGGGGTAACAGGGACGCTGCACGTCAGAGACAGATTGAAAGCGGCCGGATCGATCAAGGAGAACGTGGAAGCGTCACGGGCGGCAAAAACATGGATGGTTTCATTGATATCATCATTGAAATTGTCCGTGCGAATGGTCTTGGTCATGCTGAAATCCATCTCAGCAAAGGTGCACTAACACTTCCTGGCTACTTTCGCCCAACTAAACTTTGGGATCTTTTGATTACATACAGGGGCGAATTAATAGCAGCAATTGAATTGAAGAGCCAAGTTGGACCATCTTTCGGGAACAACTTTAATAACCGCACCGAAGAAGCAATAGGCACTGCTCACGATTTCTGGACGGCTTATCGTGAAGGTGCCTTTGGGAGACAGGCTCCACCTTTCATGGGCTGGCTAATGCTTGTGGAGGAAGCTCCGGAGTCTACGTGTCCGGTCAGCAATGCTGCCCCACACTTTCGCGTATTCCCAGAGTTTTTCGGAGCTTCATATCTGAAACGATATGAAATCCTCTGCGAAAGACTTGTCTGGGAGAAGCTATATACATCCGCAGCACTCATGACTTCACGCCGGGACGCCGCCTTAACTGGTGAGTTCGCGTACATGTCAGAGATGACATCATTAAGAACTTTTATCTCTTCGTTTGCTGGGCACATCGGTGCAGTAGCATCACGATTGAGAGGTTTTTAGCGACTAACCAAAGCTACCTAGGTAGCTTTGGTTCATCACACTAGACAGAACACTGAACCTTCACCTTGCAAGCATCACCTTACTCAGATTTTGCAGCTGAAGGATCAACTAGTTTTATCAAATCTTATTATCTCCTCATTTACCCACAAATTTATTTGCGCGAAACGCGACTGTATGGGGGCGAGCTCATTCATTTTCCAAACTTCCATTGCCTCTCTGACAGAACCAACCCCCCCCGCGTTCTGCGGAACAATCCCCATTAACTGCGGCGGAATCCGCAGGCTCGCCAACACATCATCTCGCGTCTGATTCTTAATCGAGTTGAATTCATCCTTCGCTGCCACCTCGCTGACCGGAATCAGCTGAATCCCGTCTTTCTTCCCAGTCGGCGAGTAAACGAACAAATTCCGGAAATTCCCAGGCCCCTTCGATTCCTTCAACGCCTTGCGCAACGCATCAATGTCTGCCTCGGTCTGCGCCGCGTCTGTCATATACAAGATGAACCCGGCATGGCTCCCGTTCTCGTAGTACTTACGTCGAAACAAAGTCGCCGATTCGTTCAACAACGCCGACTGCAAAGCACTGATCCATTCCGGCAACCCATAAATCTCCTGGTGCAGATCCGCCTCCCGCAGATGGAAAACGCTGTCCGGCTCAAACGCGTGTTCATCCTTCCACCCCCGCACCTGGTAAAACTGCCCATCCGGCCCGGCACGCATGTACTTGGCCAGAGGCGTTTCCAATTTGCGCACCCCACCCAACCGCGAGCGGCGCCCTTCAAGGTAGCCATTACCCAGGCACAGGAAGTCCAAAGCAAACTGCTCAAACGAAGCCCGCGACAACAGCGGATGAGGGATAAACGTCTTGCTCAACAGATTGCGCTTGAACATCAGCCCCGAATGCAGATGCACACTCGCCCCCACCGACCGGGCCAGCCCGTCCAGCGACAGCGGCGGCTCATACCACCGCCCGTTGAACCAGCACTCCAGGTAATCGAAAACCTCACGGCCACCCAGCACCGGCGTCGGCTCACCGAAGGAGAACACCTGAGTCCCCGCACCGGTAACGGGTGTCGTCGCGGGCAATGTCTGGCTGGCGAGTTGTTCGGTCATCAGTAAATCTCCATGCGCCCGGTGTTGGCAGTCGTCTGCCCCTCAAGCGGTTCGTGATGCAGTGCGTGAAAGAGCGCCCAAGCCAGGTCGGCGTGGCCGGTGTTGTCGTTGCGGCCGGCGGTGTAGGTGTACTGGCGACCGCCGGCGGTGACGGTCTTGCGGATCGCCATCAGCGACTGGGCCATGTCGGTCCAGCCGGCATCGAATTCGAGCCGGCCCTTGTGGATTACGTCGTAGGCCTTGAGTACGAGGCGGGTTTTGACTTCGGACGAGTAGCTGAAGGTGGTGACCGCCGGGAAGAACTGGCGCACCAGCTGGGCCACGCCGCTGCCCAGACCGGTGACGTCGATGCCGATGTAGGTCACCCAGTACCGGTCGCAGACGCTCTTGATGAACGCGGCCTGCGCGGCGAAGTCCATTCCCCGGAATTGGTGGCGCTCGAGGATGCGGAATTTGCCGCCCGGCACCAGCGGCGGCGCGACCACGACCATGCCGGAACAGTCGCCGGTCTCGGCTGGGTCGTAACCGATCCACACCTGCCGGTCGCCGAACGGGCGCATGGCGAAAGGTTTGTAGTCCTCGGCCCACTCGACCCAGCTATCCACCATGCAGGACTGCAACAGGGTCAGCGGGAAGATGCTCGCGCCGTCGTCGACGAACTCACACATCAGCAGGTTGGCGAACGCTTCGGGGCTGTACTCGCGGCGCAGTTCCTCGATGTCGAACAGGTCACAACCGCCCCGCTCAGCGTCCAAGATCGTGACAATCTGCCGCCACAACCGATCCTCACAAAATCGCCCCTGATGGAGCGCACCGTGGGACACGTCCACCTTCGTATGCTGCGCGGCGGGCTTGCCCTTGTTGAAGCGCTCTCCCGTCCAGAAGGTGTACGCCTCGTGGGCCATGCTCGACGGCGTCGAGAAGTAGGTCTTGCGCCATTTCTTGTGCATCGCCATGCCCGAGGCGACCTTGTTCAGCTCCTCGAACTTGAACGTCCAGAAGAATTCATCGAAGTAAAAATTGCCGTGGTAGCCCTGAGCAGTGCGGGCGTTGGTGCCGAGGAAAAACAGCTCGGCGCCGTTGGGCAACACGATGGGGTCACCGGTCAGTTCAACGCCGATCACCTCGCGGCAAAACGCCTGAATGTAGCCCCGGAACAGGTAGGCCTGGTTCTTCGAAGCCGACAAGAAGATCTGGTTGCGCCCAGTGTCCAGCGCATCGATGAACGCCTCACGGGCAAAGTAGTAGGTCGCGCCGATCTGCCGGCTCTTGAGGATGACGCGGGTACGTTGATTGCCGGCCCGGTACCAGTCTTTCTGATAGTCAAAACAGCCATCGATGAAGGCCTCACGCAGCAGCTCGATCTGGTCTTCATCAATCTCGTTTTTGACGGCCTTTTTCTTCGGCTCGGCGTTGCGCTTGGCAAGGTTCGGATTGAGGTCGGTTTCGGTACCGCCACCCTGAAAGCGCTGGATGCGCGCCTGCCGCTCCAACTGCCGGTGCAGCAAATCAATCTCTTTGAAGTCGCCGCCGCTTTTCCCCTCCTTGAGGATCAACTGTACCAACCGCGCTTCCAGTGCCCCGCCGATACGCTCGACGTTGTCGGCCCGGTCCCACTCGTCGCGGGCCTTCCAGCTGTGTAGCGTTTTTTCCTTTTCGCCCGTAGCCTCGGCAATCTCGCAGATGCGCCAACCCATCCAGTAGAGAAACTTGGATTGGCGGCGGGGATCGATGGGCAGCAGTGCGGTCGTAGTCATGGCCGCGATGGTGCCGCCACAACCACCGAATCAAAAAGATTCCAACTCTGTTAACAACGTTAATACATACAGGAGTTGAAAATGTCTCGGTTGCCTTGCTTCAGCGGGCTCAGCAACCGATAAGCCATCTAGAAACGATAAAAGCGGGGTTACTCGTCATCCAATTCGATAACACCCACGTTTGCCGTGTACTCTCCCGTACGACCGACCACACGATTCATAATCGCGGCAGGAGTAGTGGTGCGGAAATTAACGATATGCCCAATAAGTACGCCGTCGTCGGTGATCTCTTGGGACTCGTTTTCCATCCACTCCTCTAACTCTTCAAGTGTCAGGCCAGTCATATCAGCTAACCGCTGTTCTAACGTCGACTCATACTCGATGGTTTCATCTGGATAAAGCACCACATCGTACTTAGCGGGTAGCAGTGCAAACTCACCCCACCCCAGGTCTGTTATCGCCAAACCAATACCACTCTCCACCACTGGACCGTACATCAAAAGCACTCTACCGACTGCAGTTTTATCAATACCATGCTCGACAGAGTCCTGTACCGACATCTTTAGATAAAAATCCTTATACCCACTATCTGAGCGATACTCAATCCTTGTCATCTGCATATTCCAAGGCTTGCCCTCACCCATTGCAAACGACTCCGTTATTCTTCCATAGTAGAGCTTAGCAGCTTCGTTTACTTCCCCAACCATCGACGCATCTGTTAAAGCATCGCTTAGCAACTGGGCATATTGAGCCCCAGGCAAGAAATAATATTTATGATAGTTTTTATCAAAATTCCGACTCAACCCTCGAACAGTTGTTATTCGGCTAGGCACATTAACCTTTTCTCCATTGTGTCTAGGAATTGGAATTTCTGCGAGATCACCATCAATATCCTCCACCACTGGACCAGTGTATTCCTGCCCAGGGAGCTTCGGCACAACTGGTCGCTCCCTCATAAACTCCTTCACAACTACAAGCAACCCATCATCTATAGCTTGCTTTGCTTCCTCTTCATTGACAAAGTGGAGCCCTTCACGCTTTTTAACTCTCAGACCGCAGGGTAATCTGCGCTTTCGACTATGAGCAAAAAATGCAGGTCTTCCATTAGCGTCGTTTTTCCCGTCCTTGGGAGATATAAAAAGCTCCACACAACATTCCGGGCAAAAAATTTCACCCCTCATTTCCTTCTGATATTCCGATGTCAAAATTGCTTTTGCACTTGCTCGCAAAACAGTTTTATTTCCACCATCAAATTTCCATGTAGGAAGATAGTAAGCAAACTTAATTCGATTATTGTTTAAGACTTCATCTGCCATCGGACAATTCCTTAGTGTGAGCAAGCTGACCAGCCAAAATGGATCCAATCCAGCCGATAATGGCATGAAGCCATAATTTTCTACACCCTACTTTTGGCGAAATGTAGTCTCCGATCAAACAGCTTCAGATCGTTGCCGTAGCTCTTGCAGGTAACGACCATCCCCTCATCGCAATGCACTGCTCCCCGAAGCAGGCGCCCTTCGCAAAGAGGTTTCCCGCCATGAAGAAATTCCGCAGCAACTGGTTCCGCGTCGCCGTAGAGGGCGCTACCTCGGACAAGCGCACCATCAAACGCAACTGGCTGGAACAGGCCGCGAAGAACTTCAACCCAAGCACCTACGGCGCGCGCATCTGGCTTGAGCATTTCCGCAGTCTGCTACCCGATAGCCCATTCAAGGCATACGGCGATGTGCTGGCCGTGAAAACCGAAGAAGTGGACATCAACGGCCAAAAAAAACTGGCCCTGTTTGCCCAAGTCGAGCCAACGGCGGACCTGATCGCCATGAACAAAGCAAAACAGAAGATCTACACCTCCATCGAAATCGACGACAGCTTCGCCGATACCGGTGAGGCCTACATCGTGGGTCTCGGCGTGACCGATTCACCCGCCAGTCTCGGCACCGACGTGTTGTCGTTCTCCGCCCAGAAACCGGACGTCAGCCCGTTCAAGGATCGCCACTACTCCGCGACCTCGATGTTCACCGAGGCGTTGGAAACAGAGCTGACGTTCGAGGAGGTCGAAGAAAGAACGAGCATCGGCGCTCACCTGCTCAGCACAGTGAGAAACCTGCTCAGCGGCAAGCAAAGCAAGGATGACAACGAGTTCGCTCAAATCAGCCAAGCCGTCGAAACCGTTGCCGAGCACGTCAAGGATCTGCCCGCGCAAATGGCTGCTGAGAAGAAGTTTTCGACAGGCCTGCAAACTCGATTGGATCAACTGAGCAAAGACTTCACTGAACTGAAGACCCAGCTCTCCACCACCCAAGACCCCAATCAAAAAACGCGCCCTCCGGTAACCGGCGGCGATAACTCGGTAGTGACTGACTGCTGAAAGTCAGCCCCGCATAACCAAGGACGACATCATGCGCAACGACACACGCGTTCTCTTTAACGCGTACCTGCAACAGCTCGCCCAACTTCACGGCGTGAGCGACGTCACCACCAAATTCACCGCCGCGCCGAGCGTTGCCCAGACGCTGGAAACCCGCATTCAGGAATCCAGCTCGTTCCTCAGCTCGATCAACATCTACGGCGTCTCCGAGCAGTCTGGCGAGAAGATCGGCATCGGTATCGACGGCACCATTGCCAGCACCACCGACACCACCGTGAAGGATCGCGAACCCCGGGACCCGAGCAGCCTGGACAATCGCGGGTACACCTGCACGCAAACCAATTTCGACACCGGCCTGCGTTACCAGAAGCTGGATCAGTGGGCGAAGTTCAAAGACTTCCAGGCGCGTATCCGCGACGCGATCATCAAAGCCCAGGCACTCAACCGGATCATGATCGGCTGGAACGGCACTAGCCGAGCCGCAACATCAAACCCGACAACGCACCCGCTGCTGCAGGACGTCAACATCGGTTGGCTGCAAAAAATGCGAACCGAAAATGAAGCCCGCGTTATGGCCGAGGTCGTGGCGGACAGCGGCAAAATCGAAATCGGCGGTGGCAAGGATTTCGAAAACATCGACGCGCTGGTCATCAGCATGGTCAACGAATTCATTGAACCGTGGTATCAGGAAGACACCGACCTGGTCGTCATCTGTGGTCGGCAACTACTGGCCGATAAATACTTCCCGATCATCAACAAAACACAGGCGCCGACCGAAACGCTGGCCGCAGACATCGTCACAAGCCAGAAACGCCTGGGCAACCTGCCGGCCGTGCGAGTGCCGCACTTCCCACCGAACAGCCTGATGGTCACTCGCCTCGACAACCTTTCGATCTACTGGCAAGAAGGCACCCGCCGCCGCACCGTCGTCGACAACGCCAAACGCGACCGCATCGAGAACTATGAGTCGGTCAATGAAAGCTACGTGATTGAAGATCTGGGCTGCGCAGCCATGGCCGAAAACATCACCCTGAGTTGAGGCCAACACCATGACCAATCCATGCCGACGCCATTTTGTACGCGTCAATGCGGCCATCGAAGCGGCAGCGGCCAATCCCACTCAAACCATGGCCGGCGCCACGGCTTACGAGCACCAACTCAGCCAACTGCTGCAAGACCGCCTGCGCCTAAAGCAGGTGCAATCGAATCAGGGTAAGGCCGAACTCAAACGCCAGTTACTGCCCGAGTACATCCCCTATGTGCAAGGCGTGCTGGAGCGTGGCCAAGGTGCACAGGACGACGTAATGACGACCATCATGGTCTGGCGTATCGACGCGGAAGACTATAGCGGCGCTCTGGACATCGCCGACTACGTCCTGAAACACAAACTGATCATGCCTGACCGGTTCGAGCGCACAACCGGTTGCCTGGTAGCGGAAGAAATCGCCACCGTTGCTCTCAAGGCGCAGAAAGTCGGCGAGCCGTTCGACCTGGCCACCCTGCACCGCACCGCCGAATTGACCGACACCGAAGATATGCCGGACCAGGCGCGAGCCAAGCTGTTCCTGGCCATGGGCCGCGCAACGCTGGAAGGCATCACCGACGAGAGCCCCGGCCAACCCGGTCAGGTGCCAGCCGGCATCAACCTGCTGAAGAACGCCATCGACCTGCACGACGCCTGCGGTGGCAAAAAAGATCTGGAGCGGGCCGAGCGCCTGCACAACAAACTGGCTGGCTCTGGTCATTGAATCAGGGCAGCAAACTGAGCGTCCCCACGCACCCCGCCGGCTCGGGGCGGATCGGCCAGGACTCCCCTCCTGAACGTGAAGCTCCGACCACCGGCGACTTACAACAGAGCGCAGATTCATGAGCGGATTCGTAGCGGGCGGTACCGGCACCAAGGCCCCGGGTGGCCACATCAACACCGATCCTTTCTGGCCTCCGATTGATCTGGATGACTTGCGCGGCACCTTGCGCATCGACGCCAGCGTCACGCCTATCCGACTGGAAACCGCGACCATCGCCGCAGTCATCAGCGTCAACCGCGAGTTCGCTACCTGGCGCCGCGTCAAACAGGCCGAAGGCTACGCCACTCTTGCGGACGTACCAGCCGAACAAATTGAGGACAAATCTGAACTCGTTCACCTCTACCAACGAGCGATCTACGCTGCGACCGGCGCGGAGATCTGCGAACGCTACCGCTCCTACGACAGCACCAACAGTGGCAACCAGAACGCCGACGTACAGACCCCAAGCATCGACGAACTGCACCGCGACCAGCGCTGGGCCGTGCGCGACTTCCTCGGCCTCGGCCGCACCACCGTGGAGTTGATCTGATGGGCGTCAGCATTCGCACCCAGCAAAACGATACCGTCGATGCCCTGTCCTGGCGTCACTACGGCCGCACTGCCGGTGTCACCGAAGCAGTACTTGAGGCTAACCCCGGACTGGCCGACCACGGCCCAACCTTGCCGCAAGGCCTTCTGGTGCAAATGCCAGACACCTATGCCGCCCCGCAAAGAAAGACGGTGCACCTATGGCAATGAGACTAAACGATGAACAAACCTGAAAACCTGCGCGCGCACTTGCTTGCCACCGTGGCGGAACTCAAGCACAACCCCGATCGACTGCTCATCTTCATCGATAACGGCAAGATTCGTTGCACCGCCGCGCATTCGCTCTCGTTCGAATACAGCTTTGACCTGCAGGTCATTCTCACCGACTTCGCTGGTCACCCTGACAGCGTCATGTTGCCTCTGCTCGGTTGGTTGAGCGTCCACCAATCCGAGCTGCTGGAAAACCTCAGTAAGGCCGCTGACGGCATTCAATTTGAGGCTGACATTCTCGACAATAGCAAAGTGGATATGAGCCTGACACTCCCGCTGACCGAGCGTGTGGTGGTGGGCAAGGATGACCAAGGCAACACCACCATTCGACACCCCGGCGAACCGCAACGGGCTGCTGACTTTCTTGCTCCGACCTGGATACCGGGTGCGCAGGATACCGGAAGTGAGTGGGTGCTACCGAAATGACCAACCGTTTGGAAGCGCTGGAGGATTGGGCGGCAGGGCTGCTTGAACTGCTTGACCCGACGTCGCGCAACAAATTGGCCCGCAGCATCGGCCAGGCCCTGCGTCGCAGCCAGCAACAGCGAATCATTGCTCAACAGAACCCGGATGGCGGCAAGTATGCACCGCGTAAACAGCGCAATCTGCGTGAAAAAAAAGGACGGATGAAGCGGAAAGTGAAGATGTTTCAGAAACTGCATACGGCTAGTTTTATGAAAATCAAAGGTGACGGGAACGCCATCAGCGTCGGATTCAAGGGGCGGGTGGCTCGAATCGCCCGTGTACATCAGTATGGTTTGAAAGATAGAGCAGAGCGCGGCGGACCGGAAGTGCAATACGACCAGAGAAGACTACTCGGCTTTACAGAAAATGAAGTTGACTGGCTTAAAGACTCAATATTAACCTATCTTTTAAGCCAATCATAAGCCAATAAAATTACAACAATTTAAGCCATATAAAACTGCGCCACAACTCCATCAACCAAATCATCGAAAGTCATTATATCTAACCCTTGATGGTCCGCCATGATTTCACGCCATACGTCAGAATCGAAATCCCCCCTTCGCCCAACCACGAGATACCTCCTCGGTTTTAGAACCTTAAACCCGTACTGTTCCTCAAACCAGCGACGATTATTTGGATCATCAAAATAAGAGACATAAACACGTGTCTGTGCCACATAGCTACTCAACCACGCAGAAAAACTTTCGCGGTTATGCACACCTACCACAAAAGCTTTGTCTATATGTGGAAGCTTAAACTCAACAATGTCTGCAAACCCGTTAGGACGAAGAATAAAGAAATCAGGCCTAATACTATTTCTCGTCTCGCTTTGCCAATGACACGTTAATTCCGCAAAAATCTGACGAGCCCCAAAATTCATTGTGAGAATGAAATTATTTTCAGGTTTGGCGAGAAAGGATGTGATATCTGGCTCTGAGGCTTCAAGACTTCCCCACCGCTCAATGAAATGGTTAATCTTTGGAAGTTGCTTATATTTATACTCATCCGGCATTGGATAGGAATAATGTGCATCATGCTTTATCAATTGCCCCACATCATCAAAACTTATTCCGAATGTATCATGCGCCTCATCCGAACCATCAAATTCAATGGGAAAAAAATCGATCCATTTAATTCTTCTTGTTTTCAAACCCGACTCATCAGCGTCAAAGAACATCCCATTTACTATCCTAGTAAATCTACCGGGCACCGGAGTTGGACTGGGAGCATTGAATGCCATTACCGCGTTTTGCGCTGCAAAATTCCATCCTAAATCTATCAGCTTCTCCCATCCCTTATTAGTTGGCACAAGCAAATCCTCACTCAATTCCGGCAGGGGCATACTAGAACGCCCTTTCACTGTCGAATTAAAGCGAAACCCGACTATCTCTTCTAATAGATTACATTCCCTTGTTGAATAATCGTGATAAGATACCTCAACAAAGCGATCACTAGTTAACTTCAGACCAACCTCGGACCCTTTATACTCAACCGCTATATGTGTTCGGCCAATGTACACCGAAACTTCTTTGTGATTTAGCAAGAATGCTGGAACTGTTTTAATCAGTTCGGGATTTTCCTTGACATATGTATAGAGCGGCCCCCAGTAGTGCTCCATTAAGCCTTTTAAAAAAACGTCAACAAGCCCCTTGATGACTGGCACTTCTCTCTCACTACTCATGTGCTTTCCTTGCTTGAAGAAAGGTTTAGCTGGGTAGCATAGCTATATGTAAGCGCAATGTATTCATCCAGCCTACAAGTCGTCGGAGGTGCGAAGGTATACACGCGTAAGCACCATCTCGCCATGAATGACGTAGCCACCCTCGCCCGCCTGATCGAAAACATCATCCGCCTCGGCACCATCGCTGCCGTCCAGATGAAGCCCCCACGTGTGCAGGTTAAAAGCGGCACCCTCACCACCGGCTGGCTCCCATGGATTGCCGCACGTGCCGGCGCCGACCGCGAATGGAATCCTCCCACCATCGACGAGCAAGTCATCCTGTTCAGCCCTTCCGGCCAACTTGGCAACGGCATCGTCCTGACCGGCTTGTTCAGCGACAACATCCCGGCAAACGGCGACCGCGAAGGCCTGCACCGAACCACCTACCGCGACGGCACCGTCATCGAGTACGACAGCCTCGCGCATCACCTCAACGTCACGCTGGCCGAAGGTGGCACCACCAACCTGACCTGTACAGGCGGGATTCACATCGTCGGCCCGATCACCCACGAAGGCGACTACACCCAAACCGGCAACCAGAACATCACCGGAAAAATCACCGTATCCGCGGACGTCGTCGCAGCCAACATCAGCCTGGTCAATCACCCGCACGGCGGTGTCATGCCCGGCAGTGCGAAAACGGGGCAACCGGAATGAACCGAGAAACCGGCGCAGCCCTCGGCTTGGTCGATCACATCGCCCAATCCATCACCGACATCCTCACCACCCGCATCGGTACCCGCGTCATGCGCCGCGAATACGGCAGCCTGCTGCCGGAGCTGGTCGATCAACCGTTCAACGACTTCACCCGCCTGCAGGTGTACGCCGCCACCGTCATGGCCTTGATGCGTTGGGAAGCCCGCATCAGCCTCAGCCGTGTGCAGTTCGTCGGTGCGAACCTTCAAGGGCAGTCGTCGCTGGATCTTGAGGGCACGCTCGTCGATAGCAATCAGCCGCTGAGCCTAAGCGTGCCGCTGCAATTGGGAGGCAGCGTATGAACACTTTTGTGGCCATCGACCTCGGCCAACTGCCGGCACCGGAGATCGTCGAACAGATCGACTATGAACAGATCCTCGCTGAGCGTAAGGCCTACGCCATTAGTCTTTGGCCTGTGGAGGAACAAGCCGAGATCGCTGCACGCCTCAACATGGAGTCGGAGCCGCTGACCAAACTGCTCGAGGAAAACGCCTACCGCGAAATCATTTGGCGGCAGCGGGTCAACGAAGCCTCCGTCGCCAACATGCTCGCCTTGGCAAAGGGCACCGACCTCGATCAGCTCGCCGCTAACTTCAACGTCAAGCGACTGGTCATTCAGGCCGCGAACCCGACAACCGTGCCGCCGCTGGCCAAACTGATGGAAAGTGACGACAGCCTGCGCGAGCGCGCGCAGATGGCATGGGAAGGCCTTAGCACCGCCGGCCCGCGCAACAGCTACATCTTCCACGCCCGCTCTGCTGACGGACAGGTCGCCGACGCCACCGCCGAAAGCCCGGCGCCGGCCGAAGCTGTAGTCACCGTGCAATCCGTGCTGGGCGACGGTACCGCGTCACAGGCACTGCTCGACAAGGTGAAGTCCTATCTCAGCGACGACGACCGCCGGCCGCTCGCAGATCGCCTGACTGTGCAGGGTGCGCAGATCCTCACCTACCAGGTCAAAGCCAAGCTCTACCCGCTGACCAACGGCCCGGAAACTGAACTGATCCTGGCTGCCGCCCAAGCGCGGCTGCTGCAATTCGTCCATCAGCGCCGCCGCTTGGCGCTGGAGGTGTCCGAATCCATCGTCCACGCCGCGCTGCACGTCGAAGGGGTGCGTAAAGTCATCCTGAAGGATTGGGTCGACATCGTCGCCACCAAGTACCAGGCGCCGTACTGCACGCATGTCGAATTGGCGCTGGGCTTCGAATGATGGGCTATCAACCGCTGCTACCAAATAACTCGACACCGCTGGAACTCCAGGCGGCTCAAGCGCTGGCACAAATCCAACGCGTGCCCATTCCCTTGAGAACGCTCTACAACCCGGACAAATGCCCCCTGCACTTGCTTCCGTATCTCGCCTGGGCGTTCTCGGTAGATCGCTGGGACAGCAAATGGCCGGAGCCAGCCAAGCGCGCAGCCTGCCGCGCGGCGTACTACGTCCACTCGCACAAGGGCACCATCGGCGCCTTACGCCGTGTAGTCGAACCGCTGGGCTACCTGATCGAAATCGCCGAATGGTGGCAGTCCATGCCACTCGGGACACCCGGCACCTTCACCTTACGCATCGGCGTCCTCGACTCCGGTATTACCGAAGCCATGTACCAGGAACTGGTCTGGCTGATCGATGACGCCAAACCCCTCACCCGTCATCTGACGGGCCTCGACATCATTCTTGAATCCCGACTCGACACGTTCGCTGGATGCGCCGTTTACGACGGCGACGAAATCGACGTGTACCCGTGGAACAACCCGGATATCGACGTAGCAGTCCGGGGCTACAGCGGCCTAAGCCTTTACACCCTCGACGAACTGGATGTTTACCTCAATGGTTGATCAGAACTCTATTTTCGGCGGCCTGCTAACCACGCTGGGCGCCGCCAAGAAAACCAACTGCGACGCCCTCGGCATTCCTTGGCAGCCGAGCCACATGCTGATCGGCGATGCCAACGGCGTCGCCCCCACACCTGACGCTTCACAGACTCAACTGATCAATCAGGTTCATCGCGCCCCCCTCAACCAGTTGCACACGTCCCCTACCGATCCAAACGTTCTGATCGCCGAAGTGGTACTTCCCCCGGAGGTGGGCGGCTGGTGGATGAGGGAGCTGGCACTGGAAGACAGCGATGGTGTGTTTTGTGCGGTTGCGAATCTGCCACCCAGCTACAAGCCACTGCTTGCGCAAGGGTCGGGGCGTAATCAGGTGGTGCGGATGCACATCATCACCAATGGCACCGCCAACATTCAGCTCAAGATCGATCCGGCGGTGGTTCTGGCAACCCGAGACTATGTGGATCGCTCCCTGATCGCGCGCTCAGCATTCACCAAAGTATCGTCATCCCGAACGTTGAAAGCGCAAGAAATGGGCATCGTCCTGATAGACGCCAGTACCCGCGCTTTGAACATCCAGCTGCCAGCAGCTGATGCCCGACTCGGCACACGGGACGTCATTGTTCGCCGCAAAGACAACAGCATCAATCGTCTGATCATCAAGGCACATGGCAAAGACACACTGATGTTTCATACGCACTTGAACCCAGTGGGTTATCCGTTTCTCGTGCTGATGGGCGCTGGTGATTGGTGGCATTTGCGCAGTGACGGTGCCGGTAGCTGGTGGCCATTAGGCCGTTTCGACAGCACTACATTGGGCCGACCGGTTTTCGAAACCACCACCGTGTTCAGTCCCGGCGGTTACGGCGCCATGAGCGGGCAATTACTCGACCGAAATGAGTGGCCATGGTTGTGGGATCACGCTCAACAATCGGGGATGCTCTATCCGGAAAAACATAGTTACCTGGAAGGTGCATGGACGATCGGCGACCACAAAACGACGTTTCGACTACCCGAGGCAAGAGGCGAGTTTTTCAGGGTGCTTGATGAAGACCGGCGCGTCGATAAATCGACTCTGACAGGTACCACAACGCGAGGAAGTCCGGTTATCAGCGATATCCGCGGCCGCATGCGCGTCAAGATCGGCATGATGTTGGAGGGCGGCGATTTTCCAAAAGGCACCACCATTATTTCCGTCGGAGAGTCAGAGATTGTTGCCTCGAATGAGTCACAGACGGACGGCGCCGGTGAGTGGCAAGTTCTCGGGCGGATCGCCGGTTCATGGACACCCGACACGTTTGAGCGTCACACCCACTCTGTTTCTTTCGGCTCCGGCAAGGGTGACCGCGTAGCACTTCTTCCTGCTGCATCAACCTCAGTTGCTCATATCAACCATGTAGTGGCCTACAACACATCGCCGCCTTTAATCGGGCGGGTGGGTAACGAAGAAACTCGCCCACGCAATATCGCCTACCCCGCCCGAATTAAACTGATCTGAGGTCTGGATGATTACCTATTTGATTGATGCTGCTGGGGCGCTGGCCGGCCCGGTGACGTTCCCGGACATTCCCGGTTTTGGCCCGCAGCTTCCCGGCAACGCCGTGCAGATACCTGAAGTGCTCACGCCGACAGAGCCAGGTACAACGTGGGCGCTGCTTGATGGGGAAGTCTGGCAGGTACGCGATTTGCGAGGAACAGTTTTCCAGAAGGCAGATGGTGCGAGCCAATCGTGGCAACAATTAGGCGAGCTGCCGGAAGCGTTAACCACCCAACCATGGCCAGGCGAACACTTCCGATGGATCAACGAACAATGGACACTCGACGAATCGGCCCTGCGTGCAACTCAAAGCGCTCAGGCTCTACAGCATCGCGACGACCTGCTGCGTAACGCGCAGTTGCGCATTGCACCCCTCCAGTACGCGGAGAAGCTGGGTACTGCGACACCTCAAGAGCTGACGTTGTTACTGGGCTGGATGCGCTACAGCGTAGATCTCAACCGCATTGAAAAGCAGGAGCAATTCCCCGACATCATCGATTGGCCAACACCTCCAGACCCTACCGGGTTGTAACCCAGCCCCCTACAACACCCACCCCGCGACGTCATCATCCTCCATCGGCAACCTGTGCATCGACTTCACGATCACCGCACAGGCCGCTTCCATGTCCGATTATCTTCACGGCGTCCGAGTCATCGAACTTAATGATGGCTCGCGCCCAATCCGCACGATCCCCACCGCCGTCATCGGCATGGTTTGCACCGCAGATGATGCCGATGCATCGACCTTCCCGCTGGATACACCCGTGCTGATCAGCAGCGTACAGAGCGCCGTCGGCAAGGCCGGTGAAAAAGGGACGCTGGCGGTCAGCCTGCAAGCAATCGCCAACCAGTCCAAACCCTACGTCATCGTGGTGCGCGTGAAGGAAGGCCAGGACGAAGCGGAGACCGCCAGCGCACTGATCGGCACCACCACCGAAACCGGCAAATACACCGGTATGAAAGCCTTGCTGGCCGCCAAGTCTCGACTGGGATTGGTACCGCGCATTCTGGGCGTGCCCGGGTTCGACTCGTTGCCCGTGGCCACCGCCCTCACATCGCTCGCTCAACAACTGCGCGCATTTGCTTATGTCAGCGCGTGGGGCTGCCAGACCAAAGAAGAGGCCGTCGCCTACCGTCGCAACTTCGGCGCTCGGGAAGCTATGGTCATCTGGCCTGACTTCCTGAACTGGAACATCGCCACCAGCAAGACAGCCACCGCGAGCGCCGTGGCTAATGCGTTAGGCGTGCGTGCCAAGATCGATCAGCAAACCGGCTGGCACAAAACCTTATCCAACGTCGCTGTGAATGGCGTCACCGGCATCAACGCCGATGTGTTCTGGGATCTGCAAAACCCGACTACCGACGCCAACTACCTCAACAGTCACGACGTCACCACGCTGATCAACGAAGGCGGCTTTCGCTTCTGGGGCAGCCGCACCTGCAGCGATGACCCGTTGTTCGCTTTCGAGAGTTACACCCGCACCGCGCAAGTACTGGCCGACACCATGGCCGGCGCGCAGATGTGGGCGATGGACAAACCACTGCACGCCTCATTGGTGCGCGACATGATTGAGTCGGTAAACGCCGAGTTTCGCACCAAAGTCGCTGGCGGCTATCTGGTCGGCGGAGGCTGCTGGTACCCCGAAGACATCAACACCAAAGACACGCTCAAGGCCGGCAAGCTCTGGCTTGATTACGACTACACACCGATCCCGCCGCTGGAAGACCTGACCCTGCGCCAACGCATCACCGACCGCTACCTCATCAACTTCGCCAGCCAGATCAACCGCTAACCGGAGAACGGCGCCATGGCCCTGCCGCGCAAACTGAAAAATCTCAACCTGTTCAACGATGCCAACAGCTACGTCGGCGTGGTCAAGTCCGTCACCCTGCCCCCACTCGGGCGAAAGATGGAGAGCTATCGCGGCGGCGGTATGAACGGCCCGGTCAAGGCTGACCTGGGGTTCTCCGATGACGGCATCCAGTTCGAATGGAAGACCGGCGGGCTGGATCTGATCGCGCTGCGCCAGTTCGGCGCTGTGAACGCTTCAGGCATCGCTCTGCGTTTCGCCGGCGCGTTTCAGCGCGACGACACGGGCGACGTCAGCGCCGTGGAAGTGGTCATGCGTGGCCGTCACGAAACCATCGAAATGGGCGACGCCCAGCCCGGCGAAGACACTGAACACAGCATCACCACCACCTGCTCCTACTACAAGCTCATCGTCGATAACGAAGACATCATCGAGATAGATCTGCTCAATTTCATCGAGCAAGTGAACGGCGTCGACATACTCGAAAAGCAGCGCGCCGCGATCGGCCTCTGACCTTCCCAACCCCATTGGATCCTCCCCATGCAGAGCATCGAAACACACGAAACCATCCAGTCTGCCGATGAAAACAGCGTGAGCCTCGACACGCCCATCACTCGCGGCAAAACCACTATCGATACGCTCAGTCTGCGTAAGCCCCAATCGGGCGAGCTGCGCGGCGTGCAGTTGATCGAGTTGCTGAACATGGACGTGGCCACCCTGATCAAGATCCTGCCGCGCATCACGTCGCCAAGCATTACCGCGCCGGAAGCCGCCGGCATGGACCCGGCGGATCTGCTGGCCTGTGGTAGCAAGATTTCCGCTTTTTTGTTGCAGAAGTCGGCGAAGACGGATGTCTGCCTCGTTGCGTAGAGGACGCCATGGCTGACTTGGCGGTGGTTTTTCATTGGGCACCAACGGACATGGATTCGCTGAGCCTGCAGGAGCTGATGGAATGGCGCGAGCGCGCCAGGCTGCGGAGTGTTGTCGATGGCGAATGATCTGAAGTTGCGGGTATTGCTGAGTGCAATCGATCAAGCTACTCGTCCACTGAGGGCGATCAACAACAGCAGCATCGGCGCGGCCCGCGCTTTGAAAGACGCCCGCGAAAAGCTCAAGGCACTCAACTCACAGCAAAAGGATGTGAGCGCCTGGCGCTCACAACGTGCGGCCGCCGAGACTACGGCGCAGGCGCTGAATGCTGCACGCGACAAAGTCAAAACGCTGAGTCAGCAAATCGCCGCCACTGCCGCGCCGACCAGGGCGATGACGCAAGACCTACGCAGGGCAATACGTGAGGCGCAAAAGCTCAAGCAGCAACACGAGCAAAGCAGCGTGCAATTACAGCGCCTTCGTACTCGGCTGCAAGACGCGGGCCTTAGTACCCAAAACCTCAGTCAGCACGAACGCCGTCTGCGTGAGCAAACCGATGCGGCCAATCAAAGCATCGTGGAGCAGACCCGACGCTTGGCGGCATTGGCGGCTCAACAGCGAAGGCTGACAGCGGCACGCACCGCACTACAAAATCAGCGAGATGTCGCCACCTCAATGGCTGGTAAAGGCGCCACCGCCGCTGCCAGTGGAGGCACTGCGCTGTATGCGGGCGCCAAGATGCTCATGCCCGGCATCGAATTCGACGCCAGCATGAGCAAAGTACAAGCGATCACCCGCCTCGATCAAAACGCTGTCGAGCTATCGGATCTGCGCAAGCAGGCGCGTGGGTTAGGCAGTTCCACACAATTCACTGCCGGTCAGGCCGCCGATGCCCAGGGCTTTCTTGGTATGGCCGGGTTTGAGCCGAAAGCCATCAGAGCCGCCATGCCCGGCATGCTCGACCTCGCCTCTGCCGGCGGCACCGAATTGGCCCAGACCGCCGACATCGCTTCAAATATCCTCTCCGGACTCGGCATGGATGCCGAGCACATGAGCAAACTGGGCGACGTACTCGTCGGCACGTTTACCCGCTCCAACACCAACTTGCAGATGCTCGGCGAGACCATGAAATACGCCGCGCCGATGGCCAAGACCTACGGCGTCGAACTGGAAACCGCCGCCGCGATGGCCGGTAAATTGGGTGATGCAGGACTGCAAGGCAGCATGGGCGGCACGGCGCTGAGTTCGATCATGAACCGCCTGGCGTCACCGCCGAAAGCCGCTGAAAAAGCACTTGCACAACTGCAGATCCGAACCGCCGACGCGCACGGCAATCTGCGGAAAATGCCGGACATCCTCAAAGAGATCCACGTCAAAACTCAACACCTGGGCACCGCGAAAAAAGGTGGGCTGCTCAAAGCTATTGCCGGTGAAGAAGCCGTCAAAGGCATGGCCCAATTGGTGGAACAAGCCGGCAATGGCGAGCTGCAAAAACTGATTGTCAGCCTGCGCGAAAGCCAAGGGGAAGCCGCTCGTACCGCCAAAGTCATGGCTGATAATTTGAAAGGTGACCTGACCACGTTAGGCAGTGCCTGGCAGGATCTGGGCATTGAATTACAAGACCAGCAGGACGGGTCTCTGCGGTCGCTCATCCAATCGCTCACAGAGGTTATTCGTGGTGTGAAAAGCTGGGCCGCCGAACATCCAGAACTGGCGGCCGCCATTGTCAAAACCTCAGCAATCATCGCGGGTTTAGCGGTGGTAATCGGCGGTCTGATGGTGACGGTTGCCGGTGTCATGCTGCCCTTTGTGGCGTTGCGACTGATGTTCCTGAGCTTGGGGATTCGCCTGCCCAGCCTGATCAGCTTGTTGTGGAGTCTTGGTCGCAAAGTTTTGCCCTTCGTGGGCAAGGCGCTGCTGCTTATCGGACGCGCGCTGATGTTGAATCCCATCGGCTTGGCCATTACCGCCCTTGCCGGCGCCGCATTTCTGCTCTACGAAAACTGGGACGCCGTGAAGCTCTACTTCACCGATGCCTGGAAAGAGATCAAAGCCGGTTTCAACGGTGGTACGACCGGCATCCTCAAGACCCTGATCAACTTCAGCCCCGTAGGCTTGCTGTACAAGGCCTTCGCTGCTGTCATGAAATACCTTGGCATCGAGCTGCCCGGCCGGTTTACCGAGTTCGGCGGGATGATCATCGACGGGCTGGTGAAAGGGCTGAAGGCCGGTATCGGTGAGCTGAAAAATGTCATGGGCGATATCGGCGACTCGACCATTGGCTGGTTCAAGGAAAAGCTCGGTATCAACAGCCCTTCCCGCGTCTTTGCCGAATTGGGCGGCTTCACCATGGCCGGCCTCGCACAAGGCCTGGAGCACAATCAGCGTCAACCGATCGGCGTGCTGAGCGCATTGGCTTTGCGACTTAACGATACGGCCAAATCAATCAGCGTTATGCCAGGTGCAAGAAACCATTCGCTGACCGTCGACAACCGTTCTCCCCTCAAACCGCGGACGCCATCGATTCAAGACAGCCACGACACTTACCAGATCAACATCCACCCTGCCCCGGGCATGGATCCGTTGGCGATTGGTCGTGCGGTACGCGCCGAGATGATGCGCGTCCAGTACGAGAAACAAGCCCGTCAACGCAGCCGCTTGGCTGACCTGGAGTAATGCCCATGATGCTTGCCTTGGGCATGTTCGTCTTCAGCCTCTCCACTGCGGCCTATCAGGCCTTGCAACGTCAAACCGAATGGCGACACGCGAGCAGCAACCGTGTCGGCGCGGCACCTGCACGGCAGTTTTTGGGCCGTGGTGACGACTCGATCACCCTGCCCGGCCTCATCCTCCCGGAACTGGCCGGCAGCGCGCTCAGCCTCGATGCATTGAGGCTGATGGCCAACACCGGTAAGGCGTGGCCAATGGTCGAAGGCAGCGGCCGGATTTACGGCTTGTGGATCATCGAAAGTCTGAGTGAAACCAAGACCCTGTTTTTCCGCGACGGTACGCCCCGGCGTATCGAATTCATGTTGAGCCTCAAGCGCATTGATGACGACCGCATCGACTTGATCGGCGCCGGAACCAGCGTGGGCATCAGCATCATGAGGGCACTGCTGTGATTGACACGGCCCTCTCCCGCGTCACCGGCTACCTGGACAAGACCCTTTCACGCTACCAGCGCGAAGCTGCTTACCCAGTGCCGGCATATCGCATCACCGTGGACGGCAACGACATCGCTCATTTGGTCAGCCCGCGTCTGATGAGACTGGACCTCACCGACAATCGCGGCATTGAAGCCGATCAGCTCAGCATCACCCTCAGCGACCACGACGGCCTGCTCGCGATCCCACCCACCGGAGCGGTGATTCGCTTATGGTTGGGCTGGAGCGATACAGGGTTAGTCGACAAAGGCACCTACACCGTCGACGAAACCGAACACTGCGGTGCCCCGGACGTGTTGACCATTCGTGCTCGATCCGCTGACCTGCGCAAGAGTTTGAAAACAAAACGCGAACGCAGCTGGAGCAACACCACCCTCGGCAAGGTGCTCGGCGACATCGCCGAGGGCAACGGCCTGACCATCACTATCGCCAGCACGCTTGACGGTTTACCCATCCTGCAACGCGACCAGGCCAACGAATCCGACGCCAATCTGATCAGCCGCCTCGGCGAGGAATTTGACGCCGTCGTCACCGTCAAGGCTGGCTGCTTGCTGTGCCTGCCGGCCGGCGGCGGCAAGACCGCCAGCGGTGCCGACCTGCCCCACATCACTCTGACTCGCGCCGACGGCGATCAACACCGATACCTGCAGGCCGACCGCGATAGTTACGACGGCGTACGCGCGTATTTCTACGACGTGAACAGCGCCGAGAAACAACAAGCCATCGCGGGTGGTGGCGAGAGCCTCAAAGATCTGCGCCACACGTACAGCGATCGGCAATCGGCCATACGCGCCGCCCGCGCCGAACTCAATCGACTGCAACGTGGCAGCGCGACGCTCAGCTACACGCTGGCCGTAGGTCGACCGGATCTGATCCCGGAGCTGACTTACTCGCTCGAAGGCGTGAAACCTGAAATCGCCGAAATCATCTGGTACGGCGGCAACGTGCAGCACTCGCTCAGCGCAGATGGCGGCTACACCCTCAGCCTTGAGCTTGAGAGCAAGTTGCCGGATGACACAGTTGAGGGATTGGCAGAAGAAAACAAAGACGAATTCACAGGCGTCATCGCGTACTACCGAGACAAGAACACCGGTGTGCAGAAACCGGTAACGACTGGAGACCAGCGCAAACCTAAACGCCTACGTTGGCTGTACGCCACTGAAAACGCCGCCAAACGTGCGGCGGATCGCGAATGGAAAAAGCTTCAACGAGACAAACCATGACCCATCAAGGACGATTGCATGCAAGACATACGCTGCGGCCATTGCTGCCGCAAACTCGCCGTTGTCAGCGGCTTCACTGAATTACAGATCAAGTGCCCGCGCTGCCGGACACTCAACCACTTGAAGGCCCCGAGCCTCCCCCAAGCGTGCCTTGAGCATCCAGAACAACGAGTTCCTGAATGCCCCAACCCACCCTTGGCAGCCTGTTCGCAGGCATAGGAGGCTTTGATGTCGGATTTGAAAACGCGGGATACCGCAGCGCCTGGCAAGTCGAACTCAACCCCATCAACCGGGCTGTGCTTGCCGATCGATTTCCCCACGCGCAGCAATTTGAAGACGTGCGTCACTGCGGCGCCCACAACCTTTGCTCCGTCGACGTCCTTACCGCCGGATTACCCTGCCAGGACATCAGCATCGCCGGCGCCCGAGAAAGCAATCGAGACACCCGCGGACTACGCGGCGCCCGCAGCGGATTGTTTTGGGAAGTCATACGAATCCTCAAGGAAATTCAACCTCGCTGGGTGGTGCTTGAGAACGTCGTTAACCTGCTCGCTGTCAACGATAGCAACGACTTTGAAACAGTCATCAGGGCCCTTGCGGACTGCGGGTATGTGGGATTTTGGCGAGTGCTTAATGCTCAATATTTCGGAGTCCCCCAGCAGCGTCGTCGAATATTCCTGGTCGCAGGTTATCGACAAATGCCCCCCTTCGAGTTCATGGCTGACGCCGCGCCAGTGGACGCAATACCTCCAGCGTCTCAATCGCAGCACTGGCCACGCCCAGCGGATGCCTGGGCTGCCAATACTCTACTGGCCGACAGAGTCCCCTCACAGATCGCTATGGGCTGTACCACTCTCGTCGCTCATGCGAACGGATGGGATCAGATGGCTGAGCGGCAGCGAGCGGCTGAGGATGATGGGTTTTGCCTCGGACTGGATGCGGCCAACCTTGCGGAGGCTTTCGGTGCCGGAAATGCCGTTGTTACGCAG
>Ga0157369_10001845_pt1 | contig 25607 bp, 28 predicted proteins | sample C25metaG_FD_113461 | JGI IMG/M metagenome (GOLD analysis project Ga0157369, IMG submission 113461) | Corn rhizosphere microbial communities from Kellogg Biological Station, Michigan, USA - C2-5 metaG | ecosystem: Host-associated > Plants > Roots > Rhizosphere > Soil | place: USA: Michigan... | reverse complement strand
CGCGATAAGCGGATGCGAGATGTGCCGCACCCGTGTCGGCCGAGATCACCAGGTCGGCGGCGGCGATCAGTGCCGCGAACGCGTCAAGTTCGAGACGCCCGGCCAGCACCGTCTCGGGGGGAACCCCGGCGCGCGAAGCGACGTCGTTCGCGCGGGGAGCCCCCGTTGCGCTTCCCGTGAAGAGCACCGCGTTCCCGTCATCAGCGAGGGTGCGCGCGACCGTCGCGAACCGGTCGGCCGGCCACTGCCGCGAACCGTAGAACGCGCCGACGTGCACCACGACGGCGTGCGACACCACCGGCGCGGCATCGGGCACCCGCAGCCCCATGTCGAGCGGGTCGGCGGGCATGCCGTGCTCTGAGACGAGTCGGGCCCAGCGGTCCCGCTCGTGGATGCCGTCCAGCCAGACCGGGCCCTCCCAGCCGGGCGCACGGTGTCCGAGGCGCACCGGCGCCTGCAGCCGTTCCAGCGCCCCGCGGCTCTCGGGCCCGTTCCCGTGCAGGTTCACGACGGTCTCGACGCTCCCCGGTTCAAGGGTGAGCGGGTCGTCGAGCCCCGGCGTGGGCAGCAAGGCGTCGACGCTGCCCACCAGCGAAACGATGGGCCTCAGCCAGGCCGGTGCCGCATACACCAGGCGGTGGTCGGGGCGGGCACGTTTGATGGCGTGGAGCGCCGGAACGGCGACCAGGAGGTCACCCAGCTTGAGAGCGCGCAGGGCGAGCACGACCGGTCGTTCGTCATCTGTGAGGGGCTGCTGCATGTCCTCAACCATGTCAGGATCCGGCCCTCGGCAGCAGCTGCCTCGGGAAAAGAGGTTTGTACTTCTCCCGAGGGGGAACAGCACGGGTATGACCAGAACGACGGCAGGGCATCCGCGGGCCGTTCTCTTCGACAGGGACGGCACGCTCGTGGTCGACGTGCCCTACAACGGGGATCCCGACCGGGTGGAGGCGATGCCGACCGCCGCAGCGGCCCTGCAGCTTCTTCGCGCTCGCGGCATTCCCACGGGGGTGGTCACCAACCAGTCCGGCATCGGGCGCGGCATCGTCACACCCGACCAGGTGGCCCGGGTCAACGAGCGCGTCGATGAACTGCTCGGCCCGTTCGACACCTGGTGCGTCTGCCCGCACCGGGAGGACGAGGACTGCGCGTGCCGCAAACCCCGCCCCGCGATGCTGATCCAGGCCGCGCGGGAGCTCGGCGTCGTTCCGAGCGAGGTCGCGTACATCGGCGATATCGGCTCGGACATGGAGGCCGCGGCGGCAGCCGGTGTCCGCGGCGTCATGGTCCCGACCGCCCTCACCCGTCTCGGGGAGATCCTTGACGCCCCTGCCCTCGCCCCGGACCTTCTCGCGGCGGTCACCCTCCTGCTCGACGAGCTGCCCGCGGAGAGCCCGGCATGACCCGCCGCGTTCTGGTGGCCCGGCTCGACAGCCTGGGCGATGTGCTCCTGGCCGGCCCGGCCGTGCGCGCTATCGCCGCGGGCAGCCACGGGCACCCGTCGGAGGTATGGATGCTGTGCGGCCCGCAGGGTGCGCCGGCGGCGGCTCTCCTGCCCGGCGTCCGGCGGGTGCTGACGTGGGCGGCGCCGTGGATCGTCGACCCGGCCCCCGCGGTGACGGAGGAACACCTTGACGCGTTGCTGGAGCAGGTACGGGAGTGCGCCCCTGACGAAGCGGTGATCCTCACGTCGTTCCACCAGTCTTCGCTGCCCCTCGCCCTGTTGCTGCGGCGCGCCGGGGTGCCGCGGATCACCGGGGCGTCGGTGGATTATGCCGGGAGCCTTCTCGATGTGCGGCTCCGCCCGGGCGAGGACTTCCCCGAGGACCAGCCGGAGGCCGAGCGGGCGCTCGCGATCGCCGCGGCCGCCGGGTACACGCTCCCCGCCGGCGACGACGGTCTCCTCGCCGTCTCCACGCCGCCGCCCGCCGCTCTGACCGGGCCGGGTCGTTATGTCGCGGTGCATCCCGGTGCCGCCGTTCCTGCACGCACCTGGCCGGCCGAGCACTACCGGCGCACGGTGCGCCTGCTCGCCGACGCCGGCATCCGCTGCGTCATCACGGGAGGCAGCGGCGAGCGGGATCTCACTGCGTTCGTGGCCGACGGCCACGGCACCGACCTCGGCGGCCGCTGCAGCCTGCCGGAACTGGCCGGGGTGCTCGCTGGAGCGTCGGTTGTCATCACCGGCAACACCGGGCCCGCGCACCTCGCGGCCGCCGTGCGGACACCGGTGGTCAGCCTGTTCTCCCCGGTGGTCCCCGCCATCCGGTGGGCGCCTTACGGCGTACCCGTCGAACTGCTCGGTGACCAGCACGCGCCGTGCCGCAACACCCGTGCCCGCGTGTGCCCGGTACCCGGGCACCCCTGCCTCTCGGAGGTCTCGCCCGCCGAGGTGGTGCGGGCGACGCTCGGCCTCATGGACCGCGACGGTGAAGGAGCCGCATGAAGATCCTGCTCTGGCACGTGCACGGCGGATGGACCGACGCGTTCGTCCGCGGCGACCACGAGTACCTGCTTCCCGCCACCCCCGATGGCGGCCCGTGGGGACTCGGCCGGGCCGGCCGGGACTGGCCGGCGGGCGTGCGGGACGTGGCGCCTGAGTCGCTCCGCGACGCGGACGTGGACTGCGTGGTGCTGCAGCGAACCGAGGAGATCGATGCCGCAGAGCGCCTGCTCGGCCGCCGCCCGGGCCGGGACATCCCGGCCGTCTTCGTCGAGCACAACACGCCCAAGGGCGGCGTTCCCGCCTCCGTGCACCCGCTCGCGGACCAGACCGAGATCCTCGTGGTACACGTCACGCACTTCAACCGGTTGTTCTGGGACACCGGTCGCGCGCCGACGACCGTCGTCGAGCACGGCGTCGTCGACCCCGGGCCGCTGTACACCGGCGAGCTCGCCGCGCAGGCTGCTGTCATCAACGAGCCGATCCGGCGGGGGAGGGTCACCGGAACCGATCTGCTCCCGCAGTTCGTCAGCGCCGGCCCCGTCGACGTCTTCGGGATGGGCGGCGACCTCCTCGCCGCCGAGCTCGGCGTCGCCTCCGGGCTCGAGCACGTCGGCGACCTCCCGACCGCCCGCCTGCACGCCGAGCTGGCCCGGCGGCGGGTGTACCTGCATCCGCTGCGCTGGACGTCGCTCGGCCTGTCCCTCATCGAAGCCATGCACCTGGCCATGCCGGTCGTGGTGCTCGGCGTCACGGAGGCACCCCGGGCGGTACCGCCCGAGGCCGGTGCGATCGGCACGGATGTCGCCGCCCTCGTCGCCGAGGCCGCCCGGCTCCTCCGCGACCCCGACGAAGCCCGCCGCCGCGGGCTCATCGCCCGAGAAGCGGCGCTCGCGCGTTACAGCCTGCCCACCTTCCTGGCTCGCTGGGACGAGGTTCTCGGGGATGCCCGGGCTCGCACCGGATCGCTGGTCACCGAAAGGAGAAATCGATGAGGATAGCCATGGTTTCCGAGCACGCGAGCCCCCTGGCGGCTCTCGGCGGCGTCGACGCCGGCGGACAGAACGTCCACGTCGCCGCGCTGTCCCAGGCACTGGCCCGCCTCGGCCACACCGTGACGGTGTACACGCGCCGCGACGACCCCGATCTGCCCGACCGCGTCGACGCGGCACCCGGCGTGGAGGTCGTGCACGTCACCGCCGGCCCGGCACGGCACATCCCCAAGGATGACCTGCTGCCGTACATGCCCGAGCTCGGCGCCGGAATCGCCGCGGACTGGGCCGCCGTGCGTCCCGACGTGGTTCACGCGCACTTCTGGATGTCGGGTCTCGCCGCGCTCGAAGCGGTGCGCGCCACCGAAGCCGACGGGCGCATCCCCGTGCTGCAGACCTTCCACGCGCTCGGCACGGTCAAGCGCCGTCACCAGGGCGCCGACGACACCAGCCCCACCGAACGCGCCTGGCTGGAACCGTGGGTGGGTCGCAACGTCGACGGCGTCATCGCCACCTGCTCCGACGAGGTGTTCGAGCTCCGAGCGATGGGTGTCGACGCCCGCTCCATCTCGGTTGCACCGTGCGGTGTCGACTCCACCCTGTTCCGCCCCGACGGGCCAACCGAGGAACGCGGTGAGCGCGCCCGCATCGCGGCCGTCGGCCGCCTGGTTCCCCGCAAGGGCGTCGACATCGCCGTCCGGGCGCTCGCTGTGCTGAAGGATGCCGGCCGCACTGACGTGGAACTGCTCATCGTCGGAGGCTCAGGCGGCGCCAGCGACCCTGCCGCCGACCCCGAGGCCCGGCGGATGCTGCGGCTCGCCGATGAGCTCGGGGTCGGCGACCAGGTCGTCGTGCGCGGCCAGGTGCCGCAGGCCGAGCTGCCGCGGATCCTGCGCTCGGCCACCGCCGTCGTCTGCGCGCCCTGGTACGAACCGTTCGGCATCGTGCCCCTGGAGGCGATGGCCTGCGGCGTGCCCGTCATCGCGGCGTCCGTCGGCGGTCTCATCGACACCGTCGTCGACGGCGTCACGGGCATCCACGTGCCACCGCGCGACCCGGAGGCGGTCGCGGAGGCGATTCTGCAGCTCGTCGACAACCCGGCACGGGCGGCCGAGCTCGGCCGTGCCGGCCGCACCCGCAGCCGCACGCGCTACTCCTGGAACCGCGTCGCACAGACCACGGCGAAGGTTTACCGCGCCATCCTGGCCGAGGCGGAACCCGCGGCCACCCTCGAAGCCGAAGGACGTGCATTGTGACGGTACAAGCGGTACGGAACCTGGTCGTGACGCCGAAGCCGGAGAGCCCGGGCGCGGACATCATCCTCGAGCACCTCTCGGGCCTGGGAAGCGTCGTCAGCCAGCTGGAAGCCGAAGCCGGTCACCTTGCCGAGTGGGGACAGGAGCTCTGCACCCGGCTCATCGGCGGCCACCGCCTGCTCACCGCCGGCAACGGCGGCTCGGCCGCCGAGGCTCAGCACCTGAGCGCCGAGATCGTGGGGCGGTTCGAGGGGGATCGACCGCCGTTCTCGGCCATCGCCCTGCACGCCGACTCCTCCAGCGTCACCGCGATCGGCAATGATTACGGCTTCGAGGAGGTGTTCGCTCGTCAGGTCACCGCCCATGCCCGACCCGACGACATCGTGCTGCTGCTGTCCACGAGCGGCCGCAGTCCCAACCTCCTGCGTGCGGCGGAGGCCGCCGGTGCGGCCGGGGCGACGACATGGGCGCTGACCGGGCCGGGCCCGAACCCCCTGTCCGAGCGCTGCGACGACTGGATCGGACTGGACAGCCGCGCCTCCAACGTGCAGGAAGGCCAACTCGTCGCCATCCACGCCATCTGCTGCGCCTTCGACGCCTACCTGGGCACGCCGGCAGCTGCCCCCGGTGGGCGGCAGGGCGGTGTGCGATGAGCATCGTCGTGGTCGGTGACGTCCTCCTCGACGTCGACCTCAGCGGGTCGGCGGAGCGGTTGAGCCCGGATGCGCCCGTCCCGGTCATCGACGTCGCCGCCAGCACCGTGCGCGCCGGCGGCGCCGGCCTCGTTGCGCGCATGCTCGCCGACGACGGCGAAGACGTTCAGCTCGTGACCGTGTTGTCCGACGACGCCCGGTCGACCGACCTCCGCGCCGCCCTCGGCGGGATCGCCCTCGTCGCCGGCCCCGCCAACGGACCCACCCCGGTGAAAACCCGCCTCCGTGCCGACCAGCACGCGATCGCCCGCATCGACGAAGGATGCGGCGACCCGGCTCTGCCCACCGTCACCGACGACATGATCAGCGCGATCGAGCAGGCCGGCGCGGTGCTGGTGGCCGACTACGGGCGGGGCCTTGCCGCTGACGAACGCATCCGCGCGGCGATCGCTGCGCGGGCGGGCCGCGTGCCGGTGGTGTGGGACCCGCACCCGCGCGGCGCCACACCCGTGGCGGGGACCACTGTCGTGACGCCGAATCTCGCCGAGGCGCGCGGTTTCTCCGGGGTCGGCGGGAGCGGCCTGCCCGTGGCCGTGCAGGCGGCCGGCCGGCTCCGCGACCGGTGGCAGGTGGAGGCGGTCGTCGTCACCATGGGTGCCGCCGGAGCACTGCTCTGTGCCGCGGACGAGGCCAAGGGCCCGGTGGTGGTCCCCGCGCCGGCCGTGGAGGCGGCTGATCCCTGCGGCGCAGGCGACCGGCTCGCTGCGACCCTCACCCGCGAGCTGAAGCACGGTCGCGCCTTGGCCGCCGCCACCGACGCTGCCGTGCGATCGGCGTCCGCGTTCCTCGCGGCGGGCGGCGTGTCTGCGCTCGGCGCGGGGCCGCGTCCGGTGCGGATCGGCGGCCCGGCCGGCGATGCCCTCACCGTCGCCGACGCGGTGCGCCGGGCCGGGGGTACGGTGGTCGCCACGGGCGGGTGTTTCGACCTGCTGCACGCCGGTCACGCCCGAACCCTGTCGGCAGCCCGCGGCCTCGGCGATTGCCTGATCGTGTGCCTGAACTCCGACGCATCCGTTCGCCGGTTGAAGGGCGCCGAGCGGCCGATCATCGCCGAAGCCGACCGTGTCGACCTGCTGCTCGCGCTCGAGTGCGTCGACGCCGTGCTCGTGTTCGAGGAAAACAGCCCGGAGGAAGCGCTGCGGCGGCTCCGCCCCGACGTCTGGGTCAAGGGCGGCGACTACGCCGTCGACGACCTGCCCGAGGCTGAGCTTGTGAGCAGCTGGGGCGGCTGCACGGTGACCGTGCCGTATCACCCGGCGCGATCGACCTCGCTGCTGGCGTCCGCGCTTGCCCGGGTGAGCTGACACGCACCCGCCGGAAACCCCACGACCAGAACCAACAACAGAAGGAGCATTGAGTGACTGAAGCAGGAAACCCGGGTCGCGTACTCATCACCGGCGGGGCCTCGGGCCTCGGAGCGGCGGTCGCCACGGCCGTCGCCGAGGCGGGCGGAACACCGATCGTGCTGGACCGCGTGAAGGCCGAGGGCATCGAATCCGCCTGGGTCGTCGACGTGTCCGACACGGCCGCGACCCGCGTGGTCGTGGCCGAGGCGGCGGAAGCGCACGGGGGCCTCGACGCCATCGTCACCGCCGCCGGCATCGACCGCTGCGGCCGGCTCGACGAGGTGGATCCCACGGAATGGGAACGGGTGATCATGGTGAATCTGCTCGGCACCGCGGCCGTCGCGCAGGCGGCGCTGCCCTATCTCAAGCGCACCCACGGTCGGGTCATCACCGTCGCGTCCTCCCTCGGCCTGAAGGCGGTCTCGGACGCGACGGCGTACTGCGCCTCGAAGTTCGGGGTCGTCGGGTTCACGCGCGCCCTCGCCGCCGAGACCCGCGGCGAGATCGGCGTCACCACGCTCATCCCCGCGGGCATGCGCACCCGCTTCTTCGACGACCGTGACGAGAAGTACAAGCCGCATGACGAGTCGAAGCTCATCGACCCGGCACAGGTGGCGGATGCCGTGCTGTTCGCCCTGCGCCAGCCGAAGGGCTGCGAGATCCGCGAGCTGGTGATCACACCCGAAGAGGACGACTCGTGGCCGTGAGTTCCGCCACGGCCGCCGAGACGTCCTGAACCGGCACGTCGGTCACGAACGACACGTCGTGCTCGCACCGTTCCGCTCCGCTCTGGGTCACGTCGATCCCGCACTCCGGGCACCTCGTCATCCAGGACAGCAGGGCGCGATGGCGTTCCCGCGTCAGCGGGCCGGCGTTGATCAGGTTGCCGATCCAGAAGATCCCCACCGTCGCCGCCCCCGCCGCCTGAGCCAGGTGGCGGGGGCCGCTGTCGTTGCCGAGCACGACCGCGGCGTGCGAGAAGATGCCGAGCAGCTGGCCGAGGTCCGCCCGCCCGGCCAGTGAGACGAGCCTCGCCGCGTCTTCGGGGGCAGCGGATGCCCCGCCCCGGCTGACGATGTCGTCGGCGATCTCCCGCTCCGCGTCATCGGCCACCACCGCGACGCGCATCCCGCCGGCCAGCGCCTTCCCGGCCACGTCGGCGAACCGGTCCGCCGGCCACCGCCGCCGGGGATCGGTCGCCCCCGGATGGATGACCAGGAGCGGGCCGGGGCCGGGTGGCAGCAGGGGCTCGGCGCGACGGCGGTCGTCGGCCGTCACCGTGAGCTCCGCCTCGAGCGTGAGCGGTTCGGCGCCCGCAAGGCCGGCGACCTCGAGCGCCCGGAACACCTCGTGCTGGTAGTAGACGTACGCGATCGTGCGCTCGAGGGGTTCGGCGTCGGGCGTCGCCAGACCGACGGTGTGCCGTGGGCCCAGCTGCAGGAGGAAGGGATTGGAGAAGCGGCCGCCGCCGTGCACCTGCACCGCGAGGTCGAAACGCTGCGCGCGCATCCGCTGCAGCCAGGCCTCGACGGCCGCCGGGTCGTCGGCACCCGGGCGGATCCCGGGGCAGACGGGCAGCACCTCGACGTGGTCGACCGGCGAGGGGCGGCCGGCCAGCAGTGCCGCCTGCGCGGGGAAGCACAGCAGGGTGATCTCCGCCTCCGGGTAGGCGTGCTTGAGCGCACGGATCGCGGGTTCGGCGAACATCAGGTCACCGAGGCCCCCTCCGCGCAGCACTGCGATGCGTCGGATGTCGGCGAACGGTTCACGGGGGTGCCCAAGGTGCATACCTGCCCTGTGCCCGCCTTCGGCGTGCGGCAAACGCCCCGCAGGTGTAACCAGGTGGGAAGTGGGTACCGGGGGTGTAACGCCTGCAGGACGGCAGGACCCTGACGAAGGAGCAGCAGTGAGCGGACCAGAGCACGTGTCCCCGGACCTCGCGCGCGCGATCCGTCACCAGGCGCCGGTCGTGACGGTGCTCGGCGACTACCTCCTCGACGGCTGGTGGCGCGGCGAGAGCGAGCGCATCGCCCGGGAGGCGCCGGCGCCCATCGTCGACATCGAGAGCCGCAGCTACGCGCCCGGCGGCGCGGCCAACACCGCGATGAACCTCGCGGCCCTCGGCGCTCGCGTGCGCGCCGTCGGCGTGATCGGCGACGACGAGGCAGGCCGGCTGCTGCGGGACCTCCTCGGGGCGGCGGGGATCGACCTGACCGGCCTCCTCGGCTGTGACGCGATCACGACGACGACGAAGACGCGTATCCTCGGCGGCGGCCAGGTGCTGGTGCGCGTTGACGACACCTTCGCCGGCGACTACCCCGCTGACGTCGTGGACCGCCTGGCCGACGCCGCCGTCTCCGCCTCGCTCGGGGCCGACGCGGAGGTCATCTGCGACTACGGTTCCCGCGCTCTGACCGCCACCGTGGTCGGAGCCCTCGCCGCGCGGAGCGTCAAGCCGGCCCTCACCGTGATCGACGCGCACGACCCCTCCCGGTGGGCGGCGCTCCGACCCGATCTCGCCACCCCCAACGCGCACGAGGCCGCGCGGCTCATCCCCGCCGACCTTCCCGCCGGCACCCATCGAGCCGCCTGGTTCGCAGAACACGCCGACGACCTGTTCCGGGCCACCGGCAGCGAGGCGGTCATCGTGACCCTCGACCGTGACGGCACCGTCCTGCTCACCCCCGACCGGCCCGCGTACCGAACCTGGGCGGTCCCGGTCTCCGAGAAGCAGGCATCCGGGGCCGGCGACACCTTCGTGGCCGCGCTCACCGCAGCCCGTGGCACGGGTCTGCCGCTCACCACCAGCGCTGACCTCGCCCAGGCGGCAGCGGATGTCGTGGTGCGGCGGTTCGGCACCTCCGTCTGCTCGACCGACGACCTCGCCCGCCACCTCGGCCACAGCGCCGCGGTGCTCGGCGCCGACGAGCTCGCCGACCGGCTGGACGCGGAGCGGGCCGCAGGCCGGCGCATCGTGCTGACCAACGGATGCTTCGACGTGCTGCACCCCGGCCACACGGCCTCGCTGAACCAGGCACGAGCGCTCGGCGACGTGCTCGTCGTCGCGGTCAACGGTGACGCCTCCACCCGCCGGCTGAAGGGCGAGGGCCGCCCGGTCAACCGGGCCGAGGACCGCGCCGGCCTGCTCTCGGCGCTGGCCAGCGTGGACTACGTGACCATCTTCGACACCGACACGCCGATCCCGCTGATCGAGCGCATCCGCCCTGACATCTATGCGAAGGGCGGCGACTACACGCCGGAGATGCTGGAGGAGAGCGAGGTCGTCGCCGCCTACGGGGGCGAGGTGCGCATCCTGGACTACGTGCCCGCCCAGTCGACCACGGCTGTTGTCGAGCGCATCCTCGGCAGCGGGCACGGCAACCGCCCGGAGGCGGTGGTCGACGTATGAGCTCCCGTCGTGGCGCGGCAGCGTGGGGGCGTGACCTCGAGCCGGTCGCCCCGGCCGTCGACGTGCTGATCCCCACCGCCGGCCGCGCCGCGGAGCTCGCCGTCACCCTCGCCGGGCTCGCCGCGCAGGACGACCCGCCCTTCAGCGTGACGATCAGCGACCAGTCGCCGGGCGAGCGCATCGGGGACGAAGCCGCCGTGGCCGCCATGGTGCGCGTCTTGCGAGCGCAGGGTCGAACGGTGCGGGTGCTGCCGCACCTCCCGCGACGGGGACTGGCCGAACAGCGCCAGTTCCTGCTCGACCAGTCCACGGCCCCGTCCGTGCTGTTCCTCGATGACGACGTATGGCTGGAACCCGGGATGCTCGCCCGCCTGCACGCGGCCCTGGCCTCCCTCGGCTGCGGCTTCGTCGGTGCTGCCGTGCAGGGCCTGTCGTACCTCGACGATTGGCGGCCCGCCGAGACGGCGCCGTTCGAGCCGTGGCCCGGCGGCATCGTCACGCCGGAACGGATGCGCGAAGGCGAGCCCGGGTACGACCGGTGGACGCTCCACAACGCGGCGAACCTGGTGCACGTGGCCGCGGGCCTGGACCTCGGCGAACGCGACTGGCTCGCGTACAAGATCGCGTGGCTCGGCGGATGCGTGCTCTACTCGCGCCAGGCGCTCGTCGACTGCGGCGGGTTCGGCTTCTGGACGCAGTTGCCTGCTGAACACGCCGGAGAGGACGTCGCCGCCGAGTGGCGGGTCATGGAGACGTACGGCGGGGCCGGCATCCTGCCGAGCGGTGCCGTGCACCTCGAGGCGCCGACGACGGTTCCCAACCGCGAAGTCCAGGCCACCGATGTGGTCTTCAAATGAAAGGAAGAGAGCATGGCTGACACTCCCAACCCCATCCAGGTGCAGAAGTTCCTCTCCGGCATCGACTATCCGGCGAGCAAGGAGGACATCGTGTCGGCGGCGGAGAGCAACGGCGCCGACGACAACGTGCTCGGCGCGCTCCGGGACCTCCCCGACAAGACGTTCGACGCGCCCACCGACGTGAGCGAGGCCCTCTGACGATGACGAAAGCGATGACGAAAGCGATGACGAAAGCGATGACGATGACGATCAGGAGGAGAACGCCATGAGCATCACCCAGGACATGGTCGACACCTACCCGGGCAATCTCGCGCCCCTGCCCCTCGGGCTCTTTGTCCAGTGCATCGACGCCTGCCTCGCCTGCGGGCAGGGCTGCACCGCCTGCGCCGACGCGTGCCTGGCGGAGGAGGAACTCGAGCGGCTGACCCGGTGCATCCGTTTGAACCTCGACTGTGCCGATATCTGCGCCGCCACTGCGCGCGTGCTCTCGCGGCAGACCGACACCGACCTGCGGGTGACCATCGCACAGCTGCGCGCCTGCGCAGCCGCCTGCGAAATCTCCGCCATCGAATGTGAGAGCCACCGGCACACGCACTGCCAAACCTGTGCCGAGGCGTGCCGACGCTGCCAGAAGGCGTGCGAGGAACTCCTCGCCGCCCTGGGCTGAATAACCGAAACCATCCACCGAAGCAAAGGAAGTCCCACCATGGCAACTGTCAACTCCGATATCGAGGTCGACGCTCCCATCAGCAGCGTGTACAACCAATGGACGCAGTTCGAGTCCTTTCCCCAGTTCCTGAGCGGGGTCGACGAGGTGGTCCAGCTCGACGACACGCACACCCACTGGAAGGTGTCGATCGCGGGCGTCACCCGGGAATTCGACGCCGAGATCACCGAGCAGATCCCCGACACGCGGATCGCCTGGACGAGCACCAGCGGCGAGGCGCACGCGGGTGTGGTCACCTTCCACCGGCTGGCGGCCGACAAGACCCAGGTGTCCCTGCGGCTGGACTGGGAGCCCGAAGGGCTTGTCGAGCACGCGGGCGCCCTGCTTCAGATCGACGACATCCAGATCGACAAGGACCTGCACCGGTTCAAGGACCTCATGGAGTCCAACGGTTTCGAGACCGGCGCTTGGCGCGGAACCGTGGACCGCGACGCCGACGCCACCGGCCGGTAACGACCGGCCGGGCACGCGGGACAATGGACGCGTGCACATTCTGGTCAGGTCGTCGGACACGGGCGGCGTGCTCGTCTGGCCCGTGTCCGACACCGGCACCGCGGTTTCCGCACCCGAAGGTTCGCTGAGCGACGAGGCCTTCGCCGCGTACGTGCGGCAGCAGGAGCGGCACGCCCCGCGCTGGGTGTGGGACGACACAGCCACCTGGTACCCCCGGCTGCTCGCGCGCGGGGTGCGCATCGGGCGCTGTCACGACCTGCGGCTGGCCCACGCGATCCTCCGGTTATCGACCCTGGCGGCGGAAAGCGCTCTCGCCCGCGCCGACCCGGACGACTGGCAGATGGCGGCCGCGGGCAGCGGAAACCCCGCCCTGTTCGACCTCGGCGACGGCCGCGACATCGCGGAGTGGTTCCGGCTGCAGCAGGAGGCGGTGGCCGGGTCACGTGCGCCGGGCCGGTTGCGGCTGCTGCTCGCCGCGGAATCGGCCGGCGCCCTTGCCGCGGCCGAGATGCGCTTCGCGGGGCTGCCGTGGCGGCGAGACGTGCACGAGCGGCTCCTCGCGGCCGAACTCGGCCCGCGGGCGCCGCACGGCATCCGCCCGGAGCGGCTGGAGCGGCTGGCCATGCGCATCCGTGAGGCGCTGGGGACGCCCGCCTTGAACCCCGACTCGCCGGCGGAACTGCTGAAGGCGTTGACGGATGCCGGTCTGTCGACCGCCTCCACGCGAGCGTTTGAACTCCGGCGGCTCGAGCACCCGGTCATCGAGCCCCTGCTGGAGTACAAGAAGCGTGCGCGTCTCCTGAGTGCGAACGGCTGGGCCTGGCTCGACGCGTGGGTCACCGCCGGCCGGTTCCATCCGGAGTACGTGCCCGGCGGCGTGGTCACCGGTCGTTGGGCGGCGCACGGCGGGGGAGCGTTACAGCTGCCGAAGCAGGTGCGTGGCGCGGTCGTGGCCGACCCGGGCTGGAAGCTCGTCGTGGCCGACGCCGCGCAGCTCGAACCCCGCATGCTCGCCGGGGTCGCCGGCGACCGGGCGATGGCGGACGCCGGGCGCGGAACCGATCTCTACGCCGGAATCGTCGCCGGCGGTGTTGTCGAAACCCGGCAGCAGGCGAAGAGCGCCATGCTCGGGGCCATGTACGGCGCGACGACGGGCCGGAGCGCACAGGTGTTGCCCCGGCTTGCGGCCGCCTATCCGCGGGCGCTGGCCGCCGTGGAAGCCGCCGCCCGAGCCGGTGAGCGCGGTGAGAGCGTCACGACCCGCCTCGGCCGCTCGTCCCCGCGACCGAACGCCACCTGGCGCCTCGCGCAAGCACACGCCTCCGAGGCGCAGGCGACGCCGGCCGACGAGCGACGCGCCCGCAGCCAGGCCCGCGAGTGGGGCCGCTTCACCCGCAACTTCATCGTGCAGGGAAGCGCGGCCGAGTGGGCGCTGTGCTGGCTCGCTGAGATCCGCAACCGGCTCTGGAACCTCGACCTGCCGCACGAGACGGCCAACGGTCGGTCTGCTGCTCCCTTCCGTGCGCGGCCGCACCTGGTGTTCTTTCTGCACGACGAGGTCATCGTGCACACGCCGGCCGCGCTCGCGGACCAGGTTGCCGATCTCGTGCGGGAAGCGGCCGGGCAGGCCGGCCGCCTGCTGTTCGGGGAATTCCCGGTCGACTTCCCGCTGTCGGCCCGGATCGTCGACGACTACGCCGAGGCGACGTAGGACGCGGCCGGGCGTCGTCCCCGCCGTGGGCGCTCCTGGCTGAACTCCCGGCGGAAGGCGGCCGACCCGTTCCGGCGCAGTTCACCCTCCACCTCGTCGAGCCACGCGAGGGCCGCGCGCGACAGCAGCGCATCCGCGTGCACCGCCAGTCGTTCCGCGCCCGGCCCGTCCATCGTCTGCATCGGTGAGCGCGCCCAGGCGGCCCGGTGGGCGGCGATGACCGCGACCGGATCGACACCCGGCAGTGAACAAGCCAGGAGCACGCGGCTGACGAGGTCGTTCCACTCCTCGCCGGGGGTGCAGTCGGTGGCGTGGATCCACGCCCACGCTTCCGCCCGGCCGGAGTCGGTGAGCCGGTACAGCGGCAGCCCGTCGGAGGTGGCGCCGGCGGACTCCACCGCGCCCTGGCGCACCAGCCGGTCGAGCGTTCCGTAGATCTGGCCGACGTTGACGCTGCGTCGTCCCGCGGTTCGGGCGCGCAGTTCCCCGTGCAGTTGGAAACCGTACGCGGGACCGACGGTGAGGATCGCCAGCAGGCCGTCCCGTACTGACACGCGCGCCTCCGATCCGTCCCGCTGCCACCCTCTCCCTGAGGATAGGCATAAGTCGGCACGGACCCGGGGAGGCGTGCCGCGCGCGCGGGACGCAGGCACTGCTTGTGAGCGGCGCGCAGGATACGGCATAATTCAGGTACCGGCTCTGCCGGATAACTTCACATGCCGCTGCTGGTCAGTTTCACGAGGTCGTTGGGGAAGACGCACCTCACAGAAACGGAGAACCAGACAACATGGCGGCAACAACAACCCGTCAGGCTCCTGCCGCGCGGGGAGTACTTTACGTGCACTCGGCACCAGCGGCGCTCTGCCCGCATGTCGAGTGGGCGACCGGTCGTGCCCTCGGGGTGCCGGTGAACTTCGACTGGTCCCGCCAGCCGGTGCTCAAGGGGTCGCAGCGCGCCGAGTTCTACTGGGAAGGCGACCGGGGAACCGGCGCGGCCATCGCATCCGCTCTTCTGGGGTGGGAGCAGCTGCGCTTCGAAGTGACGGAGGACGCCGGACTGGGGGCCGACGGCGGCCGTTGGCTGCACACTCCCGAGCTCGGGATCTTCTACGCCCAGACCGACACCGCGGGCAACATCGTGATCCCCGAGGACCGCGTGCGTTATGCGATGGAGGCCGCGGGCACGAACGGTCTCGACCTGCAGCGTGAGCTGCGGCTCGTGCTCGGGCAGGCGTGGGATGACGAGCTGGAGCCGTTCCGGCACGCGAGCGATATGAACGCCGTCGTCTGGCTTCACGAGGTGGGCTGAGGGGCCTGATCCCCAACCCACCTCGTCGACCGTGCTAGACGCTTCGGAACGCGACCACGGCGTTGTGCCCGCCGAAGCCGAAGGAATTGCTGATCGCCAGGAGATCGCCGGACGGGAGCGTGCGGGGTGCCGTCACGACATCCAGCGGGATCTCGGGGTCCTGCTCGGTCAGGTTGATCGTCGGCGGGGCGACGCGTTCGGACAACGCCTTCACGGTGAAGAACGCCTCGATGGCTCCGGCACCGCCGAGCAGGTGGCCCGTGGACGCCTTGGTCGCGGAGACGGGGATGCCCTCGAGCAGGTCGCCGAACACCCGGCGCAGCGCGTTGTACTCGGCGATATCGCCGACGGGGGTCGACGTGGCGTGCGCGTTGATGTGCGCCACGTCCTTCAGGTCGGCCCCGGCGTGGGCGACGGCGCCGATCATCGCGCGGGCGGCGGCCGAACCCTCGGGGTCGGGGGCCGTGATGTGGTAGGCGTCGCTGGTGACAGCGCCGCCGAGGAGTTCGGCGTAGATGTGGGCGCCCCGGGCCTTGGCGTGCTCCTCGGTCTCGATGACGAGCGCCGCCCCGCCCTCGCCGAGCACGAAGCCGTCCCGCGTCACGTCATAGGGGCGCGAGGCCGTGGCGGGGGTGTCGTTGCGCTTGGAGAGCGCCTGCATCGCCGCAAAGGATGCGATCGGCAACGGGTGGATGGCCGCCTCCGACCCTCCCGCGATCACCACGTCGGCCAGGCCCTGCTGCAGCCGGTCGTACGCGTTCGCGACGGCTTCGGTGCTTGACGCGCAGGCAGAGACGACGGTGCGGATGCCGGCACGGGCGTGCAGGTCCATGCCGATCGCCGCGGCGGGACCGTTGGGCATGAGCATGGGCACGGTCATCGGGAGCACCCGGCGCGGGCCGCGTTCACGGAGGGTGTCCCAGGCCTCGAGGAGGGTCCAGACCCCACCGATGCCGGTGGCCCAGTCGACGGCGAGCCGGTCCGGCTCCACCTCGGGGGACCCGGCGTCCGCCCACGCCTCCCGGCCTGCGATGAGGGCGAACTGGCTGGACGGGTCGAGGCGCTTGACCTCGCGGCGGTCGAGAACCTCATCAGCGGGGACCTTGGCCTGCGCGGCGAAGGTGATCGGAAGCTGGGTCTCGGCGACCCAGTCCTGTTCCAGGGTGCTCGCGCCGGACACGCCGGCCAGCAGGGCGTTCCAGGTGTCGGGTCCATTCCCGCCCAGGGGCGAGGTGGCGCCCAGCCCGGTGATAACGATTTTCTTGGTCATGTGGTCAAACTCTCACTCGAACGGTGAAACGCGGGCAGTCCGCGAACGGGCAGACCGGCCGAGCGGCCGGTCTGCCCGTTCGCGGGGAATGTCAGTCCTGGGCCTTGACGATGAACTCGACGGCGTCGCCGACGGTCTTGAGGTTCTTGACCTCTTCGTCGGGGATCTTCACGTCGAACTTCTCCTCTGCGTTGACGACGATGGTCATCATCGAGATGGAGTCGATGTCCAGGTCGTCGGTGAACGACTTGTCCAGCTCAACCGTGTCGGTTGCGATGCCGGTCTCGTCGTTGATGAGCTCGGCCAGGCCGGCAAGAACTTCTTCGGTGGACAATGCCATTGTTTTCTCCTTGGGGGTGTCTCGTTTGACCGGAACTAAGTTTAGGGGCGGCGAAGCCGAACTAGGGCAGAACGACGACTTGCGCACCGAACACGAGGCCCGCGCCGAAGCCGATCTGCAGGGCGAGTCCGCCGCTGAGCTCGGGATTCTCCTCAAGCAGCCGGTGGGTGGCGAGCGGGATCGACGCCGCTGAGGTGTTGCCGGTGGTCGCGATGTCGCGGGCGATGACGACCGACTCCGGGAGCTTCAACTGCTTGGCGAACTCGTCGATGATGCGCATGTTGGCCTGGTGGGGGATGAAGGCGGCGAGCTGGTCGCTGCTGATGCCGGCGGCGTCGAGGGCTTCCTTGGCCACCTTCGCCATGTCCCACACCGCCCAGCGGAAGACCGCCGGGCCCTCCTGGCGGAGGGTGGGCCAGGGCGCCTCGCCCCGGCGGAACTCCTGCAGCGTGTGGTTCATGCCCACGGCATCGGCCCGGCCGCCGTCGGAACCCCACACGGTGGTGGAGATGCCGGGGAAGGAGCTCGGACCGATCACGACGGCGCCCGCGCCGTCGCCGAGGAGGAAGGAGATGGTGCGGTCGGTGGGGTCGACGACGTCCGAGAGCTTCTCGGCGCCGATCACCAGGGCGTAGCGCGCTGCACCGGCGCGAATCAGGGCGTCGGCCTGCGCGACGGCGTAGGTGTATCCGGCGCAGGCGGCGTTCACGTCGTACGCGGCGGCCGGCGTCGTGCCGACACGGTCGGCGAGGACGGCCGCCATGGACGGCGTCTGCTGGATGTTGCTGATGGTCGCCACGATGACGGCGTCGATCAGGTCAGGGGCGATGCCGGCGCGTTCGATGGCCTCCCGCGCGGCATCCGTTGCCATGTCGAGCGCCTGCACGTCGTCGCCGGCGCGGGTGCGAGTGATGATGCCCGTGCGCTGCTGGATCCACTCGTCGGAGGAGTTGATCGGCCCCACCAGGTCGTCGTTGGGAACGCTCAGTTCGCCCCGGGAGGCTCCCACCGAGAGGATGCGCGTGTACTGCGGGCCGTGCGACTGCTGGAGGACGGGTTGTGACATGCGGCTCTTTCGGTTGGCGGCGGTCGTAGCGGGTCAGTGCTGGTCGGCGTCGAGGAGGGCGAAGGCCGCCTCAAGGTCGTCGGGGGTCTTGATCGCGACGCTGGGCACGCCCTTGAGCGCACGCTTGGCCAGGCCGGTGAGGGCCCCGGCCGGCGCGACCTCGATCAGACCGGTGACGCCCGCCTCGGCGAACGACTCCATGCAGAGGTCCCAGCGCACGGGGGAGGAGACCTGGCCGACGAGGAGGTCGACGAAGGCGGCGCCGCTGGTGACGCGGCTGCCGTCGCGGTTGGTCCAGAGCGGAAGGGCGGGGTCGGCGGGCGTGAGCGTGCCTGCGACCTCCGCGAGGTGCTGCACGGCCGGGGCCATGTACCGGGTGTGGAAGGCGCCGGCGACCTGCAGCGGGATCACGCGCGCGCGGGCCGGCGGGTTGTCGGCCAGGGCGGCGAGTGCCGGCAGGGCGCCGGCCACGACGATCTGGCCGCCGCCGTTGAAGTTGGCCGGCTGAAGGCCGAGGGTGTCGAGTTGGGCCAGCAGGGCGGCTTCGTCCGCGCCGATGACGGCGCTCATGCCGGTCGATTCACGGGCTGCAGCGGCGGCCATCGCGCTGCCGCGTTCGGTCACGAAGCGCATCGCCTCGGCGCTGCTCAGCACACCTGCACCGGCCGCGGCCGTGATCTCGCCCACCGAGTGGCCGGCGATGCCGCCCACCCGCTGCCGGCGATCGCCCGCGAACAGCGCCTTCAGGGTGAGGATGCCGGCGGCCACGATGAGCGGCTGGGCCACGGCGGTGTCTCGGATGGTGTCGGCGTCACTCTCGGTGCCGTGGGCCACGAGGTCGACACCGGCCGCCTCCGACATCGCTTCCAGCTCCTGCCGGAAGCTGGGGTCGGCGAGCCAGGGGGTCAGGAACCCGGGGGTTTGCGAACCTTGGCCAGGGCAGACGACGACAATCACGCTTCTAGTCTCGCAAGCTCCGCCGGGGGCGCGGTGTCGCCGGTCGACCAAGTATCGCGGAAACGTTTGTCGGAAGCCACAGCTCCAAGCGTAGGCGGATTCAGCGTCGGCGGGTGGAACCGTCGTGGTCCGCGATCGACCCGATGATGAGCGCGGCCTGCAGGATCAGCGCCTCCCGGGCGCCGGTCGCGTCGTAGCCGATCACCTCGGACACGCGCTTCAATCGGTAACGGACGGTGTTGGGGTGGACGAAGAGCTCCCGCGCTGTGGCTTCCAGCGAGCGGCCGTTGTCGAGGTAGCACCAGAGCGTGGCCAGCAGCTCCGTCGAGTGCGCCTGCAGCGGACGGTAGACGCGGTGAATGAGGGTGGCGCGGGCGAGGGGGTCGCCCGCGAGGGCGCGCTCGGGCAGCAGGTCGTCCGCGTGCACCGGGCGGGGGGCGTTGCGCCACGACCGTGCGACCGCGAACCCGGCCAGGGCTGCCTTCGCGCTCTTCGAGGCGTCCACGAGATTGGGCACCTCGTGGCCGAGAACGAGGTGGCCGGGGCCGAAACTCCGCTCCAGCTCGAGGGCGATGTCCATGAACGACAGCTGGGGAGGGAGGGTGTCGTCGGGCTCGGCGCCGACGGCGCGGGCGCGTCCGATGACGAGAACCAGGCGGTTGCCCTGCACGCCGATCAGCACGTCGGCCGCCATGTGCCGCGCGGCCCGGCGCAACTGGTCGACGTCGAGAAGCTTCGGGGTGGTGCCGACCAGCACGCAGACTTCGCCGTGACCGTGCCAGCCGAGCGCGGCGATGCGGCTCGGCAGTTCGTCGTCGTATTCCCCGCTCAGGATGGAATCGACGACGAGGGCTTCAAGGCGGGCGTCCCAGAGCCCGCGTGCCTCGGCAGCCCGGGCGTAGACATCCGCTGCGCCGAACGCGATCTCACGCGAGTAGAGCAGAATCGCCTCGCGGAGCGCTTCCCCGCCGTCCTTGACGCGCTCTTCCACGACCTCGACGGTGACCCGAATGAGCTGCAGCGTCTGCTGCAGGCTGACCGAGCGCAGGAGTTCGCGCGGGGCCGCGCCGAACACGTCCGCGGCGATCCAGGGCGTTGACTTGGGGTCGTCGAACCAGGAGATGAAGGAGGTGATGCCGGCCTGTGCGACCAGTCCCACGGCGGAGCGCCGGCCCGGCGGCATCTCGCCGTACCAGGGGAGCGTTTCGTCGAGGCGCTTGATCGTGGCCGTGGAGAGCTCGCCGGAGATCGTGCGGAGCCACGCAAGCGTCTGCTCTTTGGTCTTGGGGGCAGCTGCCACGTAGCGCCGACCTTTCTGTTCACCGAGGTGTACTGATTCTAGGTGCCGCGCCATTTCGCATCCGGCATTCTTGGTTCCCGCAGGCACCGGCGCTAGGCTGGCTCGCTGTGTTCAGGCGCGCGTATCGCGCGCTGCGGAAAGGAAATGCACATCATGGCTCTGGAAAACGACACCCAGGCACCGGACTTCGAACTCATCAACCAATACGGGCAGACCGTGCAGCTCAGCCAGTTCCGCGGCGAGAAGTCGGTCGCGCTGGTGTTCTTTCCGCTGGCCTTCTCCGGCGTCTGCAGCAACGAGCTGTGTGAACTGCGCGACAACCTGCAGCTGTTCGAGGATGCGCGGGTCGAGCTCATCGGCATCTCCGTGGATTCCCGGCACACGCTGCGCGCGTGGAGCGAGCAGGAGGGGTACCGGTTCAACCTGGTAGCCGACTTCTGGCCGCACGGGGGAGTGGCGAAGGAGTATGGCGTGTTCCTCGAGGAGAAGGGATTCGCCAACCGGGCGACGTTCCTGATCGACACGAGCGGCATCATCCGTGCCAGCTTCATCACCGCGCCCGGCGAGGCGCGTCACCTGGACGCCTACCGGGCAGCGCTCGAGGAACTGCAGCCGGCGTAGCCGCTATGATGTGACACGACCGTTCCGCGTGCGGGACAGGGGCCTTTAGCTCAGTTGGTAGAGCGCCACGTTTACACCGTGGATGTCATCGGTTCGAGCCCGGTAGGGCCCACCATCATGCGATCTCGGGCGGAATGAGCGGCGACCGGTCGGCCGCGTCGCCGGAGCGGCCACCGTACCGCTGGGCGGCGGCTCCGGCGAGGATCACGAGCGCGATGCCGGCCACCTGCATGATCGTGGGGGTCTGCGCGAGCACGATCAGGCCGATGAGGATGCCGAAGGCCGGTTCGATCGACAGCAGGGTCCCGAACGCGGTGTGAGTCATCCGGCGAAGGGCGAGCATCTCCAAGCCGAAGGCGATCACCGGCGTGATCAGGGCGATCCCTGCCGCAGCCGGCAGAACCCACCACGTGAAGTCACCGCCCAGGACCTGCGGCAAGCCGATGGGCAGCGTGGCGAGGGCAGCGATGGGGATCGTCAGCGACAGCCCGCTGATTCCGGCGAACCGGTCTCCGACGCGTTGAGTGAGCACGTTGTAGAGGCCCCAGCAGACGCCCGACAGCAGCGCGAATCCCACACCGGTGAAATCGATGTTCCCGTGCCAGGGCTCGGTCAGAAGCACCACGCCGAGTAGCGCCAGCAGGGGCCAGACGAGTGCCTTGCGGTGTGGGCTGGCCACCGCCGCGACGGTCAGCGGACCGAGGAACTCGATCGAGACCGCGGTGCCCAGGGGAATGCGATCCACCGAAGCGAGGAAGAACGTCGTCATGAAGCCCGTGACCGTGCCGAGCGCGAGCAGCGCAGGGACGTCGCGCCGGCTGACCGAACGAAAGGCCGGCCGAGCGATCAGGCAGAGGAAGACCGCCCCGCAGCACATGCGCATCCACCCGGTGCCGGCAGGTCCCACCTGCTGGATCACCGGGACCGAGAGCGCGTTCCCGAGCTGGACGGCCAGCATCGCCGCGATCGCCATCGACCACGGCGGCATCCCCGCAGGGATTCGGGCGGTCATCGCCTGATGGGGCACGGCGCCCTCCGTTCGATACAGGTCGGCATCCGGCGTCAGACCGTGAGGGAGCCGAGCCACACGCCGGCGGCGGCGGCGATGAGCGCCGCGAGGAACATTCCGAGGCCATTGCCGAGTGCCGCCGCGTAACGCCCCTGCTGCGCGAGGCGAACCGTTTCGAAGCTCGCGGTGCTGAAGGTGGTGTAGCCGCCGAGGAACCCGGTGCCGAGGACGAGACGCCACTCCGGCGAAATGGCGTGGGCGAGGGCGAGGCCGGTTACGAGCCCGAGCAGGAACGACCCGGTCACGTTGATGACGGTCGTGCCGAGCGGGTAGCTCGTCTTCACCACGCTGCGAAGGATGCCGTCGATCACCAGGCGAGAGGCTGCGCCGGCGCCACCGGCCAGCGAGAGCGCCAGGACCACGAGCGCGTTCACCCGTGGCCGCCTGGGCGCGACGACCTGGCACCGACCACGATGCCGGCACTGGTCGCCACGAGGCCGAGGACAAGGGTCGCTGCCGCGTAGATGAGAGCGGGGGCAACGTCGGCAGCCCGGAGCAGCCCGTCGGTTTCCACGGCGAAGGAACTGTAGGTCGTGAAGCCACCGAGCACGCCGGTGCCGACCAGAAGCCGCACCACCCGCCGCGAACCCTGATCGGGACCGCGGCGGACGAGGGCCTCGAGCAGCAGCCCAAGCAGGAACGCGCCGGTGACGTTCGCCACGAGGGTGCCGACGGGAACGTCGTGCCAGCTCGGCAGCACGCTCGTGAGGAGGTAGCGCCCGGCCGTTCCGATGCTGCCGCCGACCAGGACGAGGGCGACGTACTCCCAGCGCAGGTGCACGGGGGCCGCGGTGCGGCTCAACGCGGGTCCGGGCAGGCGCGTTCGGCGCCGGCGCTGGGTACGAGACAGGAAGCCACGCGGAGGAATATACCCGACCTCATTCCCATGGCAGCCGCGCCCCGTCGGCCACGGGCGACAGCGGGACGACGACGACCGGGCGGTGTTGCCGGTGGGCGAGGTGCACGGCGACCGACCCATTGAAGAAGTCCCGCACCCCACGCCGGAGGCCGGTTCGGTGAGTGCCCACGACGATCAGCCGAGCGTTCACGGCCTCCGCGAGGCGCCCGAGCGCCCGTGCCGGGTCGCCCGCCAGAACCCTCAGCGTGTACGGCACCGGCTCCCGGCCGAGCACGGCCTCGATGTGCGCGGCGAGCTCGGGGTCGAAGGCGCCCTCGTCGAGTTCGGGGAGGTCGGGATCGATCGGCAGCGACACGACGCTGCCGTCGTCATGTTCCTCCACCGGATAGCGGCCCATGTCGACATGCGCGCAAATCAGGCTGCAGCGAAGGTCGTTGGCGAGAGCGGATGCCTGCAGCAGCACGGCATCCGGCTGGCCGCGTTCAACGGCGACCACGATGACCGACTGGCTCGGGCGTGAGCCGTCAGCCACGGGGTGCTCGCTCACCGGCGCGGGATTCCGCCTGCTCCAGCTGGCGCAGTGAAACGGTCATGGTTCACTTTACTTCCCGGTCACGACTCCCGCGGTTCGTTCCCCTTCGGGGTGTTGATGCCCGGGTGCGCGGCCTCAGGCTCGTCGCTGGCCTTCGGGAGCAGGCGCCGGGTGGCCTCGGTGAGGAGTTCGCGCACCTCGCGGATGCGGGAGGCATCACGGCCGGCGTCTTCGAGCGCACGCTGCAGCACCTCGAGCGACGCGGCGAGGCTCGGAATCTCAGCATGCTGGATGACAGCGGGCAGCGCGGTGTCGAGGGCACGCTCGAAGATGACGACGTCGCTCTCGCTCGCCAGTCGTGGGGCGAGCGATGCGAAGGCTCCCAGCAGCTCGGCACAGGTCTGCGCCTGCCGCGACTCCGCGGTCGCCACGAGAAGGGTTCCCAGCGCCTCGAGGATGCGCCCGACCGCACCATCGCGGTACACCACCGGCCGCTCGGGTTCGTCGGTCCAGTCGGACCGGTCGCGTTCGCCCCCGATCAACCAGCGAGTGACCAGGTCGCGAAGGGCCCGGATGGCCGTCGTTGCCGTGTTCGGGCTCTGCTCGGCGCTCGTGCCGGTGGCCCAGGCGATGTTCTGCAGCTGGTCGATGGCGTAACCCGACTCGGCATCGACGTCGCGAATGTCGTCGAGCACAAACGCCAGGCGCACGTCGAGGTCGTAGCTGTCGTCGCCGGGGTCGCAGCCCACGACACGGGCGACGACGTCGTCGAACACCACATAGTCACCGATCCGGCTTTCCACGATGATCTCAGCGTCTGCGCCGACGCGACCCGCGACCTGGGTGAGTCGCTCAATGTCGACCGACACGACGTATCCGCTGTCGGGAACGCGCACGGGGCGCGCCGGTGAGCTTTGATCGCTGTGCGACTCGGCGCGCGTGTATCCCAGCATCTTGAGTTCGGACTCGCGGGCGCGAAGGGCGAGTTCATGGATGGACCGGACGACTGTCTCGGGCCGCATCTGGTCGATGGTGGAGTGAATGAGCATGAGCAGGGCCACCAGAGCCACGATGGTGAACAGCAGGGTGAGCACCCCGCCGTAGACAGGCGGCTGTTTGGGTTGCGCGAGGCCGAAGACGAGGAAGGTGAACGCGGTGAGCCCGACGAAAACGCCGAAGTAGACCTGATTCGACCGTCGGCGGAGGAACTGGTCGAAGACGACCGGGGTGAGCGAACTGGCGGTTTGCTGCACCGCCAGGAGGAGCACCGAGAACGTGATCGATGTGACCGTGAGCAGGCTGGTAGCCACCGCCGCCACGAAGTCTGTGGAGCCGTGGGCCGGCACGATGTTCTCAGCAATGCGGCGCACGACGCTCCTGTCGGCGGGGAGCCCGTCGGCGATGGCGACGAGCACCCCCAGACCGCAGGCGAGTAGTGCGATCAGGAACGGAACGCGGAGGAACTCGGCGATGCCGCGACGCAGGCCGCCGGCTTCGTGCATGCCGCCGGAGCTTCGGAGCGGGTTGCGGAGCGCCTGCGCCCGCTTGGCGTCCTCGTGCGCCATCAGGCGCGCGTTCCAGCCCGGTTCTGCGCCCGGGCGTAGGAGGGTTCACGGAGGCGGCGGGTCCAGGGGTAGGTCGTGGCGCCCGAGAGCGGATGCAGGATCGGGTCGAAGCGCAGGCCGGTGTCCAGGGGCAGGACGGGTGTGCGTGTGAGCGTGAGGGTGGCGAACGGATGCCACAGGCCGCCGGGGCGCGCGTGCAGCAGTTGCAGGGTCCACGGGTGGGCCGCGACGGCCTGGGCGAGGTCTGTTGTGCCGGCAGGCAGCCGGTCAGGATCGAGGCTGCGGGCGGCGATGAGCACGGGGCCGTGCGCGCCGCGGTACGGGAGGATGCTGCTGAACCACGCGCCCCCGGTGTTCCGGCGCGGTACGAGCAGGTACCGCGAGGGCACCCCGCGGCCGGTGGTTGCCAGGAGGATGTCGGCCGGCTCCCCCGGCGTGGAGGTGCGGATCGCCAGGCCCAGCACGTCGGGCAGGGACGCGGGGAGGCCGATCGAGCGGGAGAATCGCACGACGGCACTCTGCCCGGCCGGCGGCGGCTCGTCGATCCAGCGGATGCCGGACACGCTTCGTCGCGGCAACCACTCGATGGCGGCGGTGAAGACCACGCCACGTGGATGAACCGGACGTGGGTGGCGCACCCGGTGCAGCAGCCCCACGCCGGCTTCGAGGACTCGGCCCACCACGGCGGAGATCGCTGGCCTCATGTGTGCACCCTAGGTCGATTGGCCGCGGCCGTCGAGGGGCGGCGCCATCCGTTGCCGTTCAGTGTGACGCGTCTAGAAGGGTGGGGGTTCGTAGGGGAGGGGTGGGGG
>Ga0157369_10001844_pt1 | contig 25612 bp, 25 predicted proteins | sample C25metaG_FD_113461 | JGI IMG/M metagenome (GOLD analysis project Ga0157369, IMG submission 113461) | Corn rhizosphere microbial communities from Kellogg Biological Station, Michigan, USA - C2-5 metaG | ecosystem: Host-associated > Plants > Roots > Rhizosphere > Soil | place: USA: Michigan... | reverse complement strand
TTCCGCATTTTCGATGACTTTGGGGGCCGAGCCCTCCATGACCGCGACGCAAGAATTGGTCGTGCCAAGGTCGATGCCGATAACTTTTGCCATTCTAAGGTTCCTCTTCCAAGCGATGGGTTCCTGGCCCTCAAGAGGCGCCTTCCGGTCCATCCCACTGAATCAATTGGCAAAACCGGCATCTGGGCGAAACCCATGCCGGTCCTAGGGGGTATATAGGGAGGGGCGGACCGGCGCGCAAGGCAGCGATGCTCCGATCACGGGGCTCGCATCAAAAATCGCCGATGCCGTGTAACCCAATTTGGGTTCCCGCACGTATTTGGATTCGGCATCTGATGCCGAAACCCCCGGGAGAGCACCAAAATGAAACCTGTAACCCTCACCTCGCTGGCGACGGTGATGATTCTGGCCGCTTCCATCTCCGCCCAGGCGCAGATGGGATCGTCATCTTCGTCCATGTCGAACGGTTCAATGTCGAACAGCAGCATGTCCAACGATTCGTCGATGACCTGTCAGGCCATGATGGACAAGGCCAATGGCATGAGCCAGCCGTCCGATGAGAACAAGAAGGCGATGGCCATGAAGCAGATGGACATGGCCAAGGCGGCGAAGGCCAAAGGCGACGAAATGGGCTGCAAGTCGCACATGAAGATGGCTATGCACGACATGATGTGATGCGGCGATCGTTCGCCGGATCGAAAAAAGGAAGCGGCGCAACCTTGCGCCGCTTTTTTTGCCATGACGCCATTTGGTGGCCGATTGGCGATATGCCAGATTGGTCGGGCACGGCACGGTGCGCCGCCCGCTTGATCAGCAACGGCTGTCGGGAGGCCGCATAATGCCAAGGAGATGCTCTCCAAATGGCCCCTGATCCGCTCGCAGCCCTGTCGGATGGCCTGCAGCCGTTTCAGCCTCATACCCAATGCCGGCGCCACCGCCATGACCATGCCTATGCTGCTGTGGTGATTGCGGGCGGCTATGTCGAGGCCGGTGAAAGCGGCCGCTACCGCGTCGCTGCGGGCGACGTAATCCTTCACGGCGCATTCGACGCGCACCAGAATAGTTTCGGCCCCGGCGCCAGCGTCGTCCTGAATGTCCGGCTACCTGCGATATTGGAGTTGCCTTTGGTGCTGGGCCGCGTGCCGGACCTTGACCGCATCGCGCGGCTGGCCGAACGCAAAAATGACGCCGTGGTGCAAGCGCTGCTTGACGAAATCGAGCCCGCAGGGGATCGCGCCATGGCCGATTGGCCAGATCTGCTTGCAAACGAACTCAGGGCCGGGATGAAAACGCCGATCTCGGTTTGGGCCAAGAAGCACGGCCTGACGCGAGAAAGCGTCTCGCGCGGATTCCGTCGCGTCTATGGTGTCTCCCCGTGCGCTTTCGCGCTGAGGTGCGTGCGCGTGCGGCCTGGTACATGCTCGTTTCAACCCGCAACCCGCTCTCTGCGCTCTCGCTTCAGTCTGGGTTCTGCGATCAGTCGCATATGACCAGGGCCGTGCATCGGATGACTGGGCGGTCGCCCGGCGAATGGCGCAGGATAAATTGGTTCAAGACGGCGCACCCACACACAGACTAGTTCTGCGCCATGGATACACAGCTGCGATCTGCCCTGGCATTCACAGTCACGGTCCTCATGGCGACGGCGTTCGGCGCCGCTCACGCCACCGCCGGCGCTCTCGCCGATCTGCCGTTGACGCTTCTTGGCGATCGTGTCGCCGTCGTTCAGGCCGACAGCGGCGCCAGACACGGTCTCAATTTCATCGTCGATACGGGTGCGTCGGATGAAATCCTGGATGCGGCGCTGGTCAAGGAATTGGGTATCACCGTCAGCGAACCGAAACTTGTTCCCCAGCCGGGCGGAGCGGTTCCGGTCGGCAAGACGACGGGCGTCGACATCATGTTGGGCGGCGTCACGCTGAAATCCTGGCCGTTTATAAGCGCGCCGCTGCGCCCACTGGAACCGTTCCTCGGATTACCGTTCGACGGCATTTTCGGTCAGGCATTTCTGGACCGTTTCGTCGTCGAATTCGACTACGCCCATGGCCGGATGCGGCTCTACGATCCGGCGACTTACGTCTATTCCGGCACTGGCTCCGTCCTGGCGCTGGAGCGGCCAGATGGGCGATTCTTCATCCGGGCGCGTCTGGAGGGGACGAGCCGCGAAAGCGCCGAAGGCCTGTTGCAGCTCGATACCGGAAGCTTCGAGGCGCTGGGTCTCGACGGCAAGGATGTGAAAGCGCATGGCCTGGTTTCGCGCGGCGCCCCGCGCGTACCGTTGTTCGGCCTGGCGATCGGCGGCGAGACGTCGGGCTATAAGACCCGCCTTCGCGGCGTCGTGCTCGGCCCGATCCGGATCGAGAGACCCATCGCCGCCGTCACGACGAGCAGCAATGCCGGCGACGACCCGCTGGCGTTCGGCGTCGTCGGCGGCGAGATTCTGCGGCGTTTCAAGGTGCTCGTGCTGGCGCCGCGCAAACAGATCATCCTCGAGCCCACGACAGCGCTGCGCCAACCATTCGCTTTCGATGCCAATGGCATCATCCTGAAATCGCCGCGGCCGTTCGCTCATGTGCTTGTGCATGCCGTGCTCGAAAATTCGCCCGGCGCGCGGGCCGGCTTGCGCGAAGGCGACGAAATTGTCGCGCTGGACGGACGCGCCGTCGGCAGGAACGGGCTGGACGCAGCCTGGCACGCGCTGCAGGCCCCTGATCGGCGCCATCAACTGAAAATCAGAAGAGGCGCGGGCACGCTCTCGCTGCCGCTCCTGACCAAGCCCATCCTCCAATAAACGGCGGCGGTTTCAGCGCCGGTCGCGGGATTCCTCATCAAGATCGCGAGGAGTTGTGTAACCCAGTCGGTCCTCCCGGGCGTATTAGAGGGGCGGCACCTGATGCCAGTCCAAATAAACTCCGGGAGAGCCCCATGAAATTTGTAACTCTTACCGCGCTGGCGACCGCGGCAGTTCTGTCCTTCTCCGTTCCCGCCCTGGCGCAGATGGGAGGAGGGTCAATGTCCGGCAGCTCCATGTCGAGCGGGTCCAACAATTCGTCGATGACCTGCCAGGCGATGATGGACAAGGCCAGCCGCATGGGCCAGCCGATGGACCTGACCAAGAAGGCCGAGGCCGCGAAGCAGATGGATATGGCCAAAGCGGCGATGGCCAAGGGCGACGAAATGAGCTGCAAGTCGCACGTGAAACTGGCCATTCGCAATTTGATGTGATGCGGCGGGAGCGGTCGTCCGCCCGTTGCACAGATAAAGCGGCGCAGTTCTGCGCCGCTTTTTACTGCGCCGCGTGATCGGCGAGGATGTCGGCAATGCAGGCCGAGACTTTCTTGCCCGTGGGAATGTGCAGGAATTCGTTGGGGCCGTGGGCGTTGGAGTGCGGACCCAGCACGCCTGTCACGACGAACTGCGTCTTGGGATAGCGCTTGCCCAGCATCGCCATGAAGGGGATCGAACCCCCTTCGCCCATGAAGGCGACGGGCGCGCCGAAATGCTTGGTCGAGGCACGCTTGAGCGACTCGGCCAGCCAGGGCGCGAGTGCCGGCGCGTTCCATCCGCCCTGGCCCTCTTCGGCGTCGAATTCGACGTGGGCGCCGTAGGGCGCATCCGCTTCAAAGGCTTGTTTGATGGTCTTCGTTGCCTTGTCGGCGTCACAGGTCGGCGGTAGACGGAAGGAAAGCTTGGTCGACGTGTAGGGCAGCAGCACGTTGCCGGCATTCTCCGGCATCGGATAGCCGTCCATGCCGGTGACAGCGAGCGCGGGCCGCCAGGTGCGATTGAGCACGAGCTGCGCGAGATCGTCGCTCATCGGTTTGGTCGAACCGGAGAAGGGCAGCTTCGAATAAACCGCATCGCCCAGAATATCGGCGGCCTGCTTCGCCTCCGCGATGCGGCCCTCCGGCACCTGCACGAACAGCTCTTCGAGCTTGATGTCACCGGTCTCCTCGTCCTCAACGCGCGAGAGCAGTGTGCGCGAAATGCGGAAGGACGACGGCACGATTCCGCTCGCGTCGCCGGAGTGCACGCCCTCATCGAGCACGCGCACGTTCAGCACGCCCATCGCGATGCCGCGTAGCGACGTCGTCAGCCAAAGCTGGTCGTAATTTCCGCAGCCGGAATCCAGGCACACCACCAGTGACGGCGTGCCGATCCGGTCGCTCAGATGCTCGATGTAGTGCGGAAGATCGTAGCTGCCCGATTCCTCGCAGGCCTCGATCACGATCACGCAGCGTGCGTGCTTCCGGCCCTGCTCGCGTAGCGCCAGGATCGCCGACAGCGACGCGAACATCGCATAGCCGTCATCGGCGCCGCCGCGGCCGTAAAGCTTGTCGTCCTTGATGACCGGTTCCCACGGCCCGGTCCCCTCAGCCCAGCCTTTCATCTCCGGCTGCTTGTCGAGGTGGCCGTACAGCAGGACGGTGTCGTCCTTCTCGCCCGGGATCTCGATGAAGATCAGCGGCGTGCGGTCCTTCAGACGCACGACCTCAAGCGACGAGCCAGGTAGGCTTTTCAGCTTCTCGCGCGCCCAGCCCTCGAACAGCGCCACCACCTGATCCATGAACCCGTGCTCGGCCCATTTCGGATCGAACGCCGGCGACTTGTTCGGGATGCGGATGTAGTCGGTCAGCGTTGGGACGATGTCCGTGTCCCAGAGCGCGTCGATAAAGCTGTCGGCCATTGGAATATCCTTGAAGGCGGCGGCGGAGCTTATGGCATAGGGCGAAGGGAGGTTACAGCGCCGCCACCAGGGCAGCGTTGTAGATTTCGCTCATCTTGGCGCCGAGGGGCGCGATCTGCACCGATTTCTCGAGCCCGATCAACAACGGTCCCATCATCATGGTTCCGCCGAGCTGCGACAGCAGCTTGGTCGAGATCGAGGCCGAATGGATCGCGGGCATGATGAGCACATTGGCGGTGTCGGTCAGGCGGCAGAACGGATAGAGCGCCATCTTCTCACGGTCGAGCGCCACGTCGGCTGCGATCTCGCCGTCATATTCGAAATCGACGCCGCGATGGTCGAGGATATGCACGGCCTCGACGATGCGTTCGCTGCGCTCGCTGCGCGGAAAGCCGAAGGTGGAAGACGCCAGCAGCGCCACGCGCGGCGTGATCCCGAAATGCCGCGCCACACGCGCGGTCTGCACCGCGATATCAGCGAGTTCTTCCGACGTCGGCATCTCATGCACGCTGGTATCCGCGACCATCGTCAGCCCGGCGCGCGTGAAGATCAGCATCACGCCAATGGGCCGCTCGCCGCGCGGCGAATCCAGCACCCGACGGACATCGTTGAGTGCAACTTGATAGGAGCGCGTCACGCCCGTCACCATCGCGTCGGCATCGCCGGCGGCCAGCATCGCGGCGGCATAGACGTTGCGATCATTCGCGACCAGCCGAACGCAATCGCGATAGAGCATGCCGTTGCGCTGCGTGCGTTTGTAGAGCGCGTCGACATAGGGCGAGGCTGCGCGCGCAGAGGCCGGCACGCGGATTTCCAGCGTGCCATCCTCGATTCCCGCTTCCTGCATGCGGTTCTTGATGATTTCCTCGCGGCCCACGAGACAGGCCTTGCCGAGTCCTGAGCCCTGGAACGCCGCCGCAGCGCGGATGACCGAGACTTCTTCACCTTCGGCGAACACCACGCGCTTCGGATTCGCGCGCACCCGCGCTGTGACGGTCTGGAACAGCGATGCGGAGGGGTCGAGACGGGCCGACAATTCGTGGCGATAGGCGTCGTAATCCTTGAGCTCGTGCCGTGCAACGCCGGTTTTGACCGCCGCTTCTGCGACGGCTGAGGACACGCGGCTGATCAGCCGCGGATCGAACGGCACGGGAATGATGTAGTCCGGCCCATAGACCGGCCGTGCGCCGAGATAGGCCGCCGCGACTTCGTCCGGAACGTCCTCGCGCGCGAGCGCAGCGAGTGCTTCGGCGGCGGCGATCTTCATCGCTTCGTTGATCGTCTTCGCGCGCACATCGAGCGCGCCACGGAATATGTAAGGGAAGCCCAACACGTTGTTGACCTGATTGGGATAGTCGCTGCGCCCGGTGGCGATGATCGCGTCGGGACGCACGGCGCGGACTTCCTCCGGCGTGATCTCGGGATCGGGATTGGCCATGGCGAAGATTATCGGCGCTTTCGCCATCGTCTTCACCATGTCCCGTGTCACAGCACCCTTTACCGAAAGCCCCAGGAACACATCACAGCCGACAAGCGCGTCTTCCAGGGTGCGCGCATCGGTTTCCACGGCGTGCGCGGATTTCCACTGGTTCATGCCACTGGTGCGGCCGCGATAGATGACGCCCTTGGTATCGCAGAGAATCGCGTTTCCGCCCGGCAGCCCCATGGATTTGAGCAACTCGAGGCAGGCGATACCCGCCGCGCCCGCGCCGTTCACCACCACCTTGATGTCCGCCATCCGCCGTCCCGTCAGATGCAGCGCGTTGATGACGCCGGCGGCAGAGATGATCGCCGTGCCATGCTGGTCGTCGTGGAAGACGGGAATGTCCATCAGTTCGCGCAGCCGTTCCTCGATGACGAAGCAGTCCGGGGCCTTGATGTCTTCCAGATTGATGCCGCCAAAGGTGGGCCCGAGGTAACGCACCGCAGCGATGAATTCGTCGACGTCGGAGGTGTCGACCTCCAGATCGATCGAGTCGACGTCCGCAAAGCGCTTGAACAGCACCGCCTTGCCTTCCATCACGGGCTTGGACGCCAGCGCGCCGAGATCGCCCAGCCCCAGGATCGCCGTGCCATTGGAAATCACCGCGACCAGGTTCCCCTTGGCGGTGTAGTCATAGGCCGCGTCCGGCCGCTCGGCGATGGCGCGCACGGGAACCGCAACACCGGGCGAATAGGCGAGCGACAGGTCGCGCTGAGTCGCCATCGGCTTGGTGGGCGTGATCTCAAGCTTGCCGGGCTTGTGCCCAGCGTGGAAGGCAAGCGCCTCTTCCTGGGTGAATGACGGCCGTTTGATGGAGGACATGCGGGGTCCGTTTTGAAGCGATCCACAGAATATCGGCCTTTGAACCGGGATGTTTCAATGGTCTTGGTTCCACCCCTCTGTCGCAACTCTGTTAAGTTGCCCCCATGAACGAGCACATCGTCCCCGACACCGGCGAAGTGACGCCGATGATGGCGCAGTATCTCGCCATCAAGGCCGCGCATGCGGAGTATCTTTTGTTCTACCGGATGGGGGACTTCTACGAGCTGTTCTTCGACGATGCGGCGAAGGCATCCGAGGCGCTGGACATCGCACTCACCAAGCGCGGCAAGCATGCGGGCGACGATATCCCGATGTGCGGCGTGCCGGTGCATGCGGCTGACGCCTATCTCGAAAAGCTGATCCGCAAAGGGTTTCGGGTCGCTGTCTGCGAGCAGATCGAGGATCCGGCGGAGGCCAAGAAGCGCGGCTCGAAATCGGTCGTGAAGCGCGAGGTCATCCGCCTCGTGACCCCCGGAACATTGACAGAAGACTCGTTGCTCGAACCGCGCAGCGCCAACACGCTGGCGAGCCTCGGCCGGGCGGGCGGCGATCTGGCGCTGGCCTGTGCCGACGTGTCCACCGGGACATTCGCGGTCTCGGGGGTTGAGGCTGGCGATCTCGCGGCGGAACTCGCGCGCATCGGCCCGAGCGAACTCTTGGCGCCGGATGCGCTGCTGGCCGATGACACGCTGGCAGCGGTGTTTAAGACGCTCGGCCCGGTCCTGACGCCGCTACCGTCGGTGAAATTCGACTCGCACGCCGGCGAGCGCGCGCTGAAAGCGCGTTATGGCGTCGCCTCGCTCGACGGTTTCGGGCAGTTTAGCCGCGCCGAGTTATCGGCCGCTGGCGCGTTGATCGCCTATCTGGAATTGACGCAGAAGGGAAAGCTTCCGGCGCTCGCGCCGCCGTCCCGCGTCGCGACGAAGGCGTTCATGACTATCGACGCGGCGACGCGGCGCAATCTCGAACTCACCGAAACGCTCTCCGGCGAACGCAAGGGTAGCCTGCTCGCGGCCATCGACTGGACCGTGACCGCGGCCGGTGCGCGCGAGCTGGCGTCGCGGCTGGCGGCACCGCTCACGAATGTCAAAGACATCGCGGCGCGTCACGACGCAGTTGCGTTCTTTGCGGGCGACAGCGAACTGCGCCGTCATGTGCGCGAGGACCTCAAGCGTGCGCCGGATATCGCGCGTGCACTGGCCCGCCTCTCGGTCGGCCGTGGCGGCCCGCGCGACCTCGCGGCGTTGCGCGATGGCATCAACAGCGCACGCGCCCTGCGCAATCAACTCAAATTCGACGACCTACAGCCATCCCCCGGCGAAGCCCGTGAGGCCCATCACGCGTTGACGGAGGGCATCGCAGCGCTCTCGCAACTCGTCGGCCGACTCGAACATCTTCTGGTGCCCGAGCCGCCATTCTTTGCGCGCGACGGTGGCTTCATCGTCGCGGGCGCCCATGCGCCTCTCGACGATGCGCGCCAGTTGCGCGACGAAAGCCGTCGAGTCGTGGCGAGTCTGGAGGCGCGCTATCGCGGCGAAAGCGGTGTGCCGCTCAAGATCAAGCACAATGGCGTGCTCGGCTATTTCATCGAGGTGACGCCGCAGCACGCCGACAAGCTGATGACGGCGCGCGACACCTATCGCCACCGCCAGACCATGGCCGGTGCGGTCCGGTTCTCGACCGACGAACTCGCGACGCTCGCGAGCCGTATTTCCGAGGCCGGCGAACGCGCGCTGGCGCTCGAGCTTGCGCTGTTCGAAGAGATGGCAGCGGAAGCGATCGAGAATGCGGCGACCCTGGGCGCTGTGGCGGGTGCGCTGTCGGTGCTCGATGTCGCAAGTGCGCTCGGTGAGCTTGCGATTGCGCGCCGTCTGGTGCGGCCAGGGATCGACGAAAGCCTCGCCTTCCAGATCGTGCGCGGACGCCATCCGGTGGTCGAAGCTGCGCTCGAACAGATGCATGTGGGCCCGTTCGTGCCCAACGATTGCAACCTGTCGCCCGATGCGGCTGGACGGCTGTGGCTGGTCACCGGTCCGAACATGGCCGGTAAGTCGACCTTCCTCCGACAGAACGCACTGATCGCAATCCTCGCGCAGGCGGGAAGCTTCGTGCCCGCCGACAGCGCGCACATTGGCATCGTCGACCGCCTGTTCAGCCGTGTCGGCGCGGGCGACGATCTCGCGGCCGGCCGATCGACATTCATGGTCGAGATGGTGGAGACCGCGGCGATCCTCAATCAGGCGACCGCGCGAAGTCTTGTCATCCTCGATGAGATCGGACGTGGCACAGCGACCTTCGACGGCCTCGCCATCGCCTGGGCTGCGGTTGAGCACCTGCACGAGAAGAACCGCAGCCGCGCGCTGTTCGCGACCCATTATCACGAGATGACGGCGCTGGCGGAGCGGCTCTCTTCGCTGGCTTGCGTCACGATGCGGGTGCGGGAATGGAACGACACGATCGTCTTCCTGCACGAAGTGGCGCCCGGGACCGCCGACCGTTCCTACGGTATCCATGTTGCCAAGCTCGCAGGCCTTCCCGCCGCCGTCGTGTCGCGCGCGCAGGAAGTGCTGGCCGCGCTGGAAGAGGGCCGGGAAGGCCACAAGCCGCTCGCCCGCATCGACGACCTGCCGCTGTTCGCCGCCCAGCCTACGAAACCGGAAGCGAAAGCGAGCGTTGTGGAGGATGAGCTGCGCAAGATTTCTCCCGATGCGCTCAGCCCGAGAGAAGCGCTAGAATTGCTCTATCAATTGCGAGCGAAATTGCCGTCATGAGCACCGCAGACCGCCATCGCAAATTTCTGGTCGTCGTGGACAAGACGCCGGAATGCCGTGTGGCGCTGCGTTTTGCGGCGCGCCGCGCTCAGCACACCACGGGCCGTGTCACCCTGCTGTGCGTGGCTGAACCCGGCGATCTTCAGCAATGGAAAGGCGTGGAAGAGATCATGCGCCAGGAAGCGCAGGAGGCCGCGGAGGCGCTGCTGCATAGCGCCGCCAAGCTGGTGAACGAGCTCGCCGGGATCATTTCGGAACTGGTGATCGAACACGGACGCAAAACGGATTGCCTGCTCGATCTCATCAAGCGCGATAAGGATATTTCGATCCTCGTGCTCGCGGCCAGCACCGCGAAGGAAGGCCCGGGCCCGCTGGTTGCGCTGTTTGCGGGCACGAGCGCCCAGACGCTTCCCGTAACGATCGTGCCGGGCGGCTTGAGCGACGAAATTATCGACGCGCTGGCGTGAGTTCGTTGAGCGGCCGCCGGAGCCACTGCGACAGCACCCATTTCTCCCCGCGCACCGGCGGCGTTCCCGCATGCAGGGTCTTGGGGTCGGGCTTGCCGTCCTCGCCCACATTCCAGAACAGAAGCCCGTCGCCCTTGCGGCCTTTGTGGCGGATGCCGATCTCCAGGAATTCCGTTTCGCCGCCGTCATAGCCCTCGTTCAGATAGAGCAGAAGCGTCGCGACGCGCTGGCCGTGCATGGCGGCGGAGCGGGCATAGCCCGGCACCGACAGGTCGAGGAAATCGTGATGCGACTTGAACTCCTGGCCGACGGTGTAGTGCAGCACCTGCGCAGGTTCGAGGTTGCGAAATGAGAGGCCGGCGGAGGCGGCGATGCGAACGCGCAACAGCATGAGCACGATGTCGGATTGCACGAGACCGAACTCGGTCGCGCTGTTGGAGCGCGCACCTTCATGCCGCCCAAGACCGGTGCCGGGGTCGTAGACCTGCGCGCGGCCGAGGCGCGGTGCTGCCTGCGCAATCAGCCAGTCGCAGATTTCCGGAGGCGCACAGTTCTCAAGCACGCTGATGCGCGGCGCCGTCGAGATGTCGCGGCAGGGAAGCGCGCTCGAAAGATCGTTCGGATCGATCCGGGATCGCAGCGTGCTCCAGTCCTCGCTATCCGCATCGCGTGCAAGCAGCCGCAACTCCGCGCGCGCCAGTGGCAATCCACGCTCCGCCGCATCGCGCACATGATCGAGTGCGATGTCGAAGCGCCCAGGCAGCTTCTCGTCCTGTGCCGCTATTAGCCCGCATAGATGCATCGCTTCGGCATCGCCGCGCGCAGCGGCATCTCCCGCGATCTGGATCGCCGCATCGTTGGCGATCGGCTCCTGTGTCAAAAGATTGATCGCGAGCGCCCGGGCCGCTTCGGCATCGCCCGCCTTCGCCGCATGCGCTAGCCAGTTGCGGGCGGAGCGCATATCGCCTTTCGACTCGTAATGCCGCCCGAGCGCCAGCTGGGCCGCCATCTCGCCCGATTTCGCACGCTGTTCGAGGTCTGCCACCGCTGCGTCCATGCGTCGAACCTATCACAGGCGGTAGGCTTGCACCGGCCGATGTCCGGTGCTGAAAGTGGCCGCGTCAGGCAAATAGAGACGGCATGTTCGGAAAGATTCTTATCATCCTCGCGCTGCTCGCGGTTGCGGGGACCCTGGTGGCGGGCATCGCCGTGATGGCCATCGGCGGCAAGACCGACGCCAAATGGTCGAACGTGCTGATGCGCTATCGCGTGCTCGCCCAGGCCATCGCCGTCGCAGTCTTGCTCGCGGTCCTCTACGCCAACAGCCACCACTGAAATAGCTCTGGCCGCGACCATTTCGCCACTCGAGAACAATTCACTTGCGGCACAAGTGGGCGGCGAGACATATAGTTTCTCGAAATTGGCGAGTTTCCATGGGTAAGACGCTCTACGACAAGATCTGGGACGCGCATCTGGTCCGGCAGGCCGAGGACGACGCGACCCTTCTCTATATCGACCGGCACATGGTGCACGAGGTGACGAGCCCCCAGGCCTTCGAGGCTCTGCGCATTTCCGGCCGCAAGGTCCGCCGCCCGGACCTCACGCTCGCGATTGCCGATCACAACGTGCCGACGAAGGACCGCGACAAGCCCATCGCCGATCCGGAATCCCGCGACCAGGTCGCGGCGCTGGAGCACAACACGCGCGAATTCGGTCTTGAGTATTTCGGGATGAACGATATCCGCCAGGGCATCGTCCATATCGTGGGGCCGGAGCAGGGCTGGACCTTGCCGGGCGCCACCATCGTATGCGGCGACAGCCACACTTCAACCCATGGCGCGTTCGGTGCGCTCGCCTTCGGCATCGGCACCAGCGATGTCGAACATGTGCTGGCGACCCAGACCTTGACCGCCACGCGCTACAAGAACATGCGCGTAACCGTGAACGGCAAGCTTCCGGCCGGCGTCACGGCCAAGGACCTGGCGCTCGCCATCATCGCGAAGATCGGGACGGCCGGCGGTACCGGCCATGTGATCGAATATGCGGGCGAGGCTGTGACCGGCCTTTCGATGGAAGGGCGCATGACCCTCTGCAATATGACGATCGAGGCGGGCGCGCGCGCCGGCCTGATCGCGCCTGACCAGACGACGTTCGCTTATGTCGCCGGCAAGCCGCGCGCACCGAAGGGCGCGGTGTTCGAGAACGCGGTGCTGTACTGGCGCACGCTCAAATCCGATCCCGACGCGACATTCGATACGGAGATCGTTCTGGACGCGCGCGATGTCGTGCCGATGGTGACCTGGGGCACCTCGCCCGAACAGGCGCTGCCCGTGACGGGCGCGGTCCCAGATCCCGCCGCGGTCGCCGACGAGCATCAGCGCTCGGGCATGACGCGCGCGCTCGATTACATGGACCTAAAGCCCGGCACGGCGCTGACCGATGTGAAGATCGACCGCGTTTTCATCGGTTCCTGCACCAATGGGCGGATCGAGGATCTGCGCGCCGCGGCCGAAATCGCGAAGGGCCGCAAGGTTGCCGCCCATGTCGGTGCGATGGTCGTTCCGGGGTCGGGCCTCGTGAAGGCGCAGGCCGAGGAAGAAGGGCTCGACGAGATCTTCCTTGAGGCCGGGTTCGAATGGCGCGAGCCGGGGTGTTCGATGTGTCTCGCCATGAATGCCGACCGGCTGGAGCCGGGCCAGCGCTGCGCCTCCACCTCCAACCGCAATTTCGAAGGCCGCCAGGGCCGCGGCGGCCGCACACATCTGATGTCCCCCGCCATGGCGGCAGCGGCTGCGATAGCAGGGCATCTGGTGGACGTGCGGGAGATGGCGCGGTAGTCGCTTCGCAGCCAGGTAGGTGGATGTGCGCATGAAAAGACGAATCGAGATTGTATTTGGAGTCATCGGTCTTATTGGGCTCCTCACCTATCTCATCGTCTGGGACCCAAAGGGACTGATAGTCTTTCTATCGTCTGCTTCGCGACGCTATTTTCGTACCTCCACCGGATACATGATCGCTTTGATCCTGATGCCAGTTATTCTCGAGACTTGTTCACGCTTGCCGGAAGGGCGCGCGACTGGGTGATGCGGCGTTAGGACGAACTGCTACTGCAGCAAATAACCGCCATCGAGATAAATCACGCTGCCGGTCATGAACGGATTCGTCATGCAGGCGAGGATCTGCAGCGCGATGTCTTCCGGCTGACCGACACGGCCGGTCGGCGTGCGGCGAGCCATCTCCTGGATTTGCGCGATCCGCGCGGCATCGAGATTTCCCCAGATCGGGGTTTCAACCAGGCCGGGCGACACCGTGTTCACGCGCACCGGCGCGAATTCGAGCGCGAGACCCTTGGTCAGCGCCTCGACCGCGGCGTTGATCGCTGTCTGGAGCGCGCGGCCTTTGGTGGCGCGCACGGCCGCCGCACCGGAGATCAACGTCAGCGATCCGCCGTCCGCGATCCGGGCTGCGCGTGCGACACGATAGGTGCCCCAGAATTTTGAGTTCATCGACGCTTGCGCATCGGCGACCGATAGCGTGCGCACCGGCGCGATGGTTACTTGCGCCGCCGACATCACGACATGATCGAACGTACCTGCCTTCGCAAAGAACGCATCTACCGATGCATCTTCGCGCGTGTCGATGACGCCCATCTCGCAGCTATGGCCGATACGCGCGGCTGCGGCGCGGAGCTTGTCATCCGACCGCGATGCGATCAGCACTTTGGCGCCGTGCTCTGCTGCCGCTTTCGCGGCACCTTCACCGATGCCGGAACTGCCACCGACCACCAGCACGCGCTTGTCTTTCAGATCGAACATGATGTCCTCACTAGTGCCCGAGCTTGCCGTCGCCACTGCGCGCGGCGAGCGCGGCCGGCAGCTCCATATAGAACCCGCGCGCAATTGCACGCACCTTGTCTTCCCGCGCGCGCTTGGCCTCGCGCTCTTCGGCATAAGTCTCGCCCTCGAAGAGGTAGCGCGTCACCGGTGTCGCGGTGCGCTCGTCGGAAACCGTGACCGCACTCACCGGCTCGACCTGCTCCTCGGCAAGGCCCAGTGTGTGACGGAAATGCGCGGTCGCGTCCGTGCGGTCCTTGATTTGGGATTCGATGCGCGCACGATTGTCGGCATCGAACCGGCGCAGGCCCGCAAAAATCTGCCGGTGAAACCGATAGACGACGATGCCCACGAGAATGAACAGCGAAGCGAAGATGAGATTTTCGACCACGCACAAGTCCAGAAGTAGCGACGGCCAAATTATCCTGCAAAAGATGTCTTCCGCTCAACCCGCTATCCGGCCGGCAAATAAATTTTGATTGTGTCCTTGAACCGGGCCGGTCCGATCACCAACCCCGTCACCGCGCGCGGTCGAGATATTCTTGCGACTGCATCTCGATCAGGCGCGAGACCGTGCGCTGGAATGCCTCGGCGCCGTCGCCTTCGATATAGAGATTTTCGGCGCGCACTTCGGCGGAGCAAACCAGCTTGACCCGTTCGTCATAGAGCGTGTCGATGAGGATAACGAAGCGCCGGGCGGCGTCGCGCATCGTGCCTGTCATCCTTGGAATGCGGTCGATCATCACGGTGTGGAATTCGTGGGCGATGGCGAGATAATCCGCTGCTGCCAACGGCTGCATGCAGAGTGCTTCGAACGTGAAGCGCGCAACGCCCTTGGACGCGCAGGACACATGCAGCGCGCGGCCGAGAACGGTCAGCGTCATCGGCAATCCGCCAGCCTGTCCCGTGAGCCTGCGCCAGGTTCTGTCCATCGCCACGTCGGTCTCCGGCCCCAGCGGCGTCAGATAAACGTTTAGTTCGGACATCATCAGGCGCCGGTAATCGACGCCGCCATCGAGTTCGAGAACCTCGAGCTTGGATTCGATCATCGCAATGAAGGGCATGAACAGCTGCCGGTTCAGCCCGCCCTCATACAGTCTGTCGGGGCTGGTGTTGGAGGTCGCCACGATCACGGTGCCGCGCTCGAACAATTGCTCGAACAGGCGGCCCAGGATCATCGCGTCGGCGACATCGGTCACCTGGAACTCGTCGAAGCAGAGCAGCAGCGCTTCCTCCGCAATCAGCTTCGCCACCGGTGCGATGGGATCGGCGCTCTTGCCGCTCTCGCGCTCGGCATGGATGCGCGCATGGGTCTCGACCATGAAGGCGTTGAAATGGATGCGGCGCTTGGTTCTGGCCGGCGTTGCCTCGAAGAACAAATCCATCAGCATGGACTTGCCACGGCCGACACCGCCCCAGAGGTAAAGCCCGCGTGGCGCTTCGCGCATACCGCCGAAAATTTTTCGTCCCGGGCGATAGGATTTCAATGCCGCGCTCAGCGCCTGCAGCTTCGCTGCCGCTTTCTCCTGTGCGGCATCCGGCTTCAGCGTGCCATCGGCTACGGCTCTTCGGTGTTGGGTGAGAAACGACATCAGCGGCGCGGCAGGATCGCCCAGTAGTCGAGATCGAGCACGATGTTCTCCGGATATTTGTCGCCTGCACGGTCGGGAAAATCCGTACAGGGGAGGTTCTTGGTCGCGACCAGGCGCAGGCGCAGCGCGCCGCAATCCTTGCGATCGAAGAACGGCTCGTTGGCGTTCGGGATCGGCTGTTTGTCGAGCACTTCCGACCACGCGAAGATCGTATCGCCAGCGAAGGCCGGATTGACATGCCGTCCGCCATTGATCGCGGCGAGCGCAAGCGCCGATGGCAGGCCGTTATACGATAGCGCGCGCGCAATGGAGATCACATGGCCGCCATAGACAATGCGCTTGCCGAACCGGCCTTGGGCTTCCGCGAATTGGTTGAAATGGACACGGGCGGTGTTGTGATAGAGCCGCGCCGCCATCATGTGCTCGGCGTCTTCGATGGTGGTGCCGTCGATGTGGTCGATCTTCTCGCCGATCGCGTAGTCATCCCAGCCTAACGTCGTCCCGAGTTCGACCGGCTTGATGCGTAAGAAATTGGCTTTTTCCGGCGCCACAAGAGTCGCGGGCGAGACGACGTTTTCCAGCTCGGGAACAGTGATTTCTATCGGAGCTGCGGCCATATCGCGACGGCGCACCATCACCCAGCGCGCGAAGGAGACGGCTTGGTCGTCCATCCCATCAAAGCCTTCGGTGCGCACATAAACGATTCCGGTCTTGCCGTCGGAATTTGGCTTGAGGCCGATCACTTCGGTGAAAGCGTTGAGGGTCGCTCCGGGGTAGAGCCGCTTCCCGAAGCGCAGTTGCGCGTAACCCAGATTGGCGATGGCGTTGAGCGAGATATCGCTCACGGTCATGCCGAACACGATGTGGAAGACAAGGAGATCGTCGAACGGCATCGTCTCGAAGCCGAGCGTCTTTGCCAACGGCTCCGACGATTGCAGCGCAAACCGCGCGCCATAGATCGCCTTGTAGAGCGCTGCATCGCCGACGGTCAGCGTGCGCGCCGGCGCATGTACAAACCGCTGGCCGAGATGGAAATCCTCATAGAAATTGCCTTGGGTCGATTTGCGCGTTGTCAACTCAAACCTCAATTGTCATCCCGGACGCGCCGCAGGCGCGGTCCGGGACCCAGCGTTCAACAAGCCCGGATATAGATCAATCCAGTACGGATTGTCGCGCTCGATCAGGTTTTTCTTCCAATCGCGGCGCCAGCGTTTGATCCGCTTTTCTTGGGCGATGGCTTCGTTGACGTCGCCGCAGGATTCAAACCAGACCAGGGTTTTCACGCCATATTTCTTAGTGAAACCGGGAATCAGCTCTTCTCTGTGTTCGTAGACCCGCCGCATCAGATCGTTGGTAACGCCAACGTACAATGTGCCATGGGGCTTGCTGGCGAGAATGTAGACGAAGTAGCAGTGATCCCGCATGAGTTTTCCGTGGGTCCCAGACAACGCTTCGCGGTTTCCGGGATGACAACTTATTTCTCCTCCGACGCTTCGATCGCGTCGGCGAGCGCGACCGTGCGGCGCGCGATCTCGGCGTGAAGCAGTTCGACCATTCGGCCGTCGAGCTTGATCGCGCCCTTGCCGCGGTTCTCGGGCAGTTCGAACGCGGCGATCAACTGGCGCGCGGCGATCACCTCTTCCGGCGACGGAGCGAAGATCGCGTTGCAGGGCTCGACCTGGCTTGGATGGATCAAGGTCTTGCCGTCGAAGCCGAAGCTTTTGGCCTGATGGCAGTGCCGGGCGAACCCGTCGGAATCCTGGATGTCGTTGAACACGCCGTCGATCACCGCGAGCCCGTTCGCCCGTGCAGCGGCGACGGAGAGACCAAGGACGGCCGACAGATTGGCGCGGTCGGGCGTGTGGTGCCCGCGCAGTTCCTTGATGAGATCGTTGGTGCCCATGACGAAGCAGGCGAGCCGCCCGCCCGCGCCGGAAAGCTGGGCGATGTTCAGGATCGCCAGCGGCGTCTCCACCATCGCCCACAGCCGGATGTGCGGGTCGGCGTGATGGCGCACAACGCGTTCTTCCAGCGCGTGCAGATCGGCGAGGGTGGAGATCTTCGGCGCCAGGATCGCATCGGGCTTGGCGGCAATCGCGGCTTCGAGATCGGCCTCGCCCCATTGTGTCGGAAGCCCGTTGATACGGATGATGATCTCGCGCTTGCCGAACCCACGTGCCGCAACGGCATCGGCGACCTGCTGCCGCGCTATCTCCTTCGCGTCAGGCGCGACGGCGTCCTCAAGGTCGAGGATCAGCGCGTCGGCAGCGATGGTCCGCGCCTTTTCCAGCGCACGGGCGTTGGAGCCGGGCATGTAGAGGACGGAACGGCGCGGCCGGATATCGGACATGGGGAAAGCCTGCTGAGATGGGGCGGGTCAGCCGCCGCCTATATAGCGGGCGCGCGCGGCGGCCGCATAGGCTTCGACCTCGGCCTGGGCGCGAAACCGCCGCGTCCATTTGGCCATGACCTTGACCATCCGGTCCGGCGGCACGCCAAGCTGGGACTGGGCGATGCCGCCGTTGACGCTCTCATGGTATTCGGCGATCAGCCCGCCCCGGAGCACGAACCGGCTGATGCCGTCGATCACGACTTCCTGGCCCTTGAACTCGGGAATCGTGGAGACGAAGCGCGACAGCGAGCGCGCATAGGCAAGGTCGCCGCTCACGACGGCGTCGAAGAACGTCCAGTCATATTCGGACGCGTCGCGGTGAAACAGGTTCTCCAGCATGTCCGCGATGGCCTCGCGGCCTTTGTGCGGGCCGTAGATGTAATCGTGATAGACGCCATCCTCGGTGAAGCAGGCCGCGAACGACCGCCCGTCGCCCGCCGTCGCTGCGGCACCGAAGCGGGCGAGGAGTTTGCCGAAATCGTCGTGTTCCATAACCCTATACTGTCATGGCCCGCATTCGCGGGCCATGATAACGAGGTTTTACGCCGCCGCCTTCAGAAGCTTGCGGTTGATGAGGCATTCCGCGATCTGGACCGCGTTCAGCGCGGCACCCTTGCGGAGATTGTCGCTCACCACCCACATGTTGAGTCCGTGCTCGACGGTCGGATCCTTGCGGATCCGGCTGACGAAAGTCGCATCCTCGCCGACGCATTCGATCGGCGTGACGTAACCGCCATCCTCATGCTTGTCGACGACGAGCACGCCGGGTGCTGCGCGCAGAAGCTCGCGCGCACGCGCCGCCGTGATCGGCCGCTCGAACTCGATATTGACGGATTCGGAATGGCCGACGAACACCGGCACGCGCACGACCGTGCAGGTGAGTGAGATGTCGGGATCGAGGATCTTGTTGGTCTCGACCATCATCTTGAATTCTTCGGTCGTGTAACCGCTGTCGATGAAGTCGCCGCCATGCGGGATCACGTTGAACGCGATCTGCTTGGGGTAGACATTGTGCTCGATCGGATCGGCGACGAACACCGCGCGTGTCTGGGTAAAGAGCTCGTCCATCGCCTCCTTGCCGCTGCCGGAGACGGATTGATAGGTCGAAACCACAACGCGCTTGATCTTGGCCTCGTCGTTCAGTGGCTTCAGCGCCACGACCAGCTGGATGGTCGAGCAGTTCGGATTGGCGACGATGCCCTTCTTGATCTGGCTGAGCGCGTCTGCGTTCACTTCTGGCACCACCAGCGGCACGTCACGGTCCATGCGCCAGGCGCTGGAGTTGTCGATCACAAGGCAGCCCGCCGCAGCGATCTTCGGCGACCACTCCTTGGAGACTTTGCCGCCTGCGCTCATCAGGCAGATGTCGGTGCCTTTGAAGTCGTAATAGTCGAGCGCTTTCACCTTGAGCGTGCCGTCGCCGAAGGAGACTTCGGTGCCAATAGAGCGCGTGGACGCCAGCGCCACCACTTCGCTTGCGGGAAATTCGCGCTGGGCGAGGACGTTCAGCATCTCCCGCCCGACATTGCCGGTCGCGCCGACAACGGCGACCTTGTACGACATGATCGTGATCCTTCTTGGGTCCGCCACTCTTCGCGGATTGAGCGAGCATTACTGTATGCGCGCAAACGGTGAAAGTATGGCGATGAAGAATATTCGAAAGAAGTTACTCGCCCATACGCCAGCGTAGCTCCAGCATGCCGGCGCCGTGATCGACCGTGCCGACAAGGGCGGGGGCGCCCGCGCCACCCAGCCTTTGCGCGAAAAAGTCCCTGCTGCTGCCCAAATGCAGCCGTGCAGCGACGCCATCCGTGTAGGTCATGGTGAATGGCGGTTTGGCCGGACCCGGCGATTGGTCTCGCGGATTGGGCCAGACCTGATTCAGCCAGAAAGCGCGTCCATGCTGGCGGCCTTCGAGGCGCCCGAGATCGTCCGCAGCTGCCGTTGTCGTCAGCGCCCAAACCACCCCAACTGCGGCCACAACCGCACGCATGATGCCAAGCCTCCCAACATGAGGCTAAACGCAAGCTTTTAGGGATTGGTTGGGAAGTCCAGAAAGAGCAAGCGACGTTGTTGACGCTAGACGATCTTCTCTCGTCTCAAGCGAGCGATTTCCGCCGGTTCGATAGCTAATACCTGCGCAAGAATTTCCTCGGTGTGTTGTCCGAGAAGCGGCGGCGCGGACCGGTATTCGGGTGGCGTCCGCGAGAGCCGCAAGGGGCTCGCGACCAGGTCGATGCTACGCCCACTGGCGTGCTCCATCGCCACTGTCAGCCCGCGCGCAATGGCTTGTGGGTCGGCAAAGACCTGATCCACGCTGTTGATCGGGCCGCAGGGCACATTCGCTTCCTCGAGGAGCGCGATCCAATCCGCTGTCAACCGGCGCGCCAGAATTGGCGTCAGCATGCCGATGAGCAGGGCACGGTGTTCGACGCGCGCCGCATTGGTGGCAAAACGCGGATCGGACGAGAGCGTTTCCAGGCCCGCCGCCCTTGCGAAGCTAGCAAACTGCCGGTCATTGGCGACGCCGAGGATCAGATATCCATCGGCCGTCGCGAACACCTGATAGGGCACGATATTGGGGTGGGCGTTGCCGAGCCGCGTCGGCAGGAAGCCGCCCACCATGTAATTCGCCGCCTGGTTGGCGAGCGCCGCCGCCTGGCAGTCGAACAGCGCCATGTCGATCGACTGGCCCTCGCCGGTGCGTGCCTGATGGAGGAGCGCGGTCAGGATCGCGATGGTGGTGTAAAGGCCGGTCACGAGGTCCGAAACCGCCACGCCCACCTTCATCGGCTCGGCGCCGGGCGCGCCGTCCGGCTGTCCGGTGATGCTCATCAGGCCGCCCATGCCCTGGATGAGATAGTCGTAGCCCGCCTTGTCCTTGCGCGGTCCGTCATGGCCAAAGCCGGTCAGCGAGCAATAGACGAGCGCGGGGTTTTCGGCGGCGAGGCTCTCGTAATCGAGGCCGTAGCGCGCCAGCGCCCCAGTCTTGAAGTTCTCGACCACGACATGGGATCGCCGCGCCAGCCGCTTCACGAGAGCCGCCCCTTCGGGCTTGGCGAAGTCGATGGTGACCGATTTCTTGTTGCGATTGGCGGTGAGGAAATACGCCGCGTCGCCCCGCCCGCCCTCGGGAGCGTTCAGGAATGGCGGGCCGAAGTGCCGGGTTTCGTCGCCGGCGCCCCGCTGCTCAATTTTAACGACCTCGGCGCCGAGATCGCCCAAAATCTGGGTTGCCCAGGGCGCCGCGAGCACGCGGCCGAGGTCCAGCACCCGAATATGTGACAATGCGCCCATAGGAACTCAGGGAACTCTTAACGCTGGACTGTTGAATGATTCGCCAACGCTTCCAAGGGGATGCTATGGTTTGCGTCGCTGTCAGACAATGAGCCAAACCATGGGAAAGACTTTGAGGGCGGGCGTGAGCTTGCTTGCGCTGTTTGCGGTGAGTGTTGATGGAGCCGACGCGGCTCGCCGAATGACCTCGAATTGTGCGAATTCGGAAGAGGTCAGCGCGCTCCAGACCGCCGCCGTTCAGCAGGAGCTGATGGATGCAGCCTTGGGCTGTGGCGCGCAGTCGGTGCAGAAGTTCAACGCCTTCCAGACGTCCTACAGCTCGGAGTTGCGCCAGTCTGACAAGACGCTGCTGACAATGTTCAAGCGCGTCTACGGGCCGTCGCGCGGCGACGCCGCCTATAACCTCTTCAAGACCAACATGGCGTCCAAGGCAGAGATCCGCCGCGTCCATGGGCTGGGCGATTTTTGTACGGCTGCCGATCTGGTGTTTGCCGCGGCGCTCTCTCCGCAGAAGCCGCTTCTCCGGGACTTCGTGGCCGGCGTGCCGGTGCATGACACGACGGAATCCGGGGTCGGAAGCTGCGACATCAACGTGGCCGTGACGCTCAAAGGCACCTTGGCCGGGCCGGGCATCGTTCCGACACCCAATCCGCTGCGCGAAGCGTCCTTGTTCCCGCAGGATCCTCCGGTTGCGGCAACACCCATGGCTGCCGCGCCGCCGCCTGCTCCCGTTGCACAGGCAGCGCCGAAGCCGGCGCAGGAAGCCCAGCAGGACCAGCCGAAGAAGAAATCCGGCTGGCTCTCAGGGATTTTCCACTAGACGCTATTTCGTGCCCCAGGTGAGCTGCACGCTGGTGCCGTCCGCATCCTTTGTGGCTGAGACGGAGAGCTGCTGCTTGGTCTTGTCGTTCGCAGCGATGTAGGTCGACGTGCCGCCCATATCGGCGGTCATGGTCTGTGCCATGCCGGCGGCGGTCGATTTCTCCTTGTAGAAGCCGATGATCTCGGCGGGTGAGGCGTGCGCGTGGAATGCCACCATTCCGCCGGAGCCATCCTTGCCGTTGCCGGTGAAGCTCGATTGCACGGTCGCGCCCGGATAAAGCGGAAGGAAAGACGGCATCTTCGCGTTGGTGCCGGTTCCGAACTCGGCCTTTTCGCCGTTCGCGCCGGTGATCGTCATGTGATCGTTGGAATTCGACACCGTGACGCTGCCATTGCCGGTGTTGTAGGTCTTGGTATCGCTCTTGCCGCAGGCCGTAAGCCCTAAAGCCGCACCGAACATCACCACGGTCGCAAATGTGCGCATGAAGTGTTCCCCATCGATTCGCCTGAGATTCGCCCAGCTTTGCCGGGTGCACAAGAGCGGCCGAAACAAGCCAAAACAAGAAGGGCCGCCCTTGCGGACGGCCCTTCCATTGTCTGACTGGGGCTGTGTGAACAGCCGCCCGCGTATTACGCGGCCGCCGGACCCTTTTGGTTGTCGAGGATCCAGGTCGCGGCACTCACCAGCCGCAGGCTATGACAATGAGACACTGGATCACCTCCTTTCGAATTTGTTGCGCCGCAAAATATAGCGCAACCGGCGTTACCTCGTCACGCGGAAAATTGTGCGAGCGCCCCGGCGCCCGCCGCGAGCAGGTGCTGGTCGGAGGTTACCGTCACCAGATCGAAGCCTTTCTCCTTCATAGCGCGCGCATATTCGACGGTCCGGCAGTAGATGCCCGCGCGCAGGCCCGCCTGCTTGGCGCAGTTCAGGATCGCGTCGATGGCTTCGACGACGACGGGATCGGTTTGATCGGGTTTGGGCGCGCGCCCGAGCGAAAGGCCAAGATCGCTTGGGCCGACATAGAGCATGTCGAGACCTTTGACGGCGGCGATGGACGCCATATTGGCGAAGCCCTTCACCGTCTCGATCTGCGCGATCGTGAGCACGGTATCGTTGGCATGCACAATGTAATCGGCGCCCGCATACAGCGTCGCGCGCAAAGGTCCGACGCTGCGATATCCCATCGGCGCATAGCGGCAAGCGCCGACGAAGCGCTCGCATTCTTCGGCGGTTTCGATGTTCGGGCAGATGACGCCATAAGCGCCTGCGTCCGCGGTGCGCATGAGGTCTCCCGGCGAGTTCCACGGCACGCGCACCAGAGGAACCGTGTCGGTGGTCGAAATCGCGGTCAGCATCGCGCACATCGCGGCGTAGTCGATCTGACCGTGCTGCATGTCGATGATGACACTGTCCCAGCCCTGATGCGCCGCGATCTCGGCGCCCAGCGAAGTCGGCAGGCCGAGCCAGAAAGTCGACGCGGCCCTGCCGCTTTTCCATATGTCTTTCAAGCGGTTCGGCCGCACGCTCGGTCCCCTTTTCCTTTCCCGGTAAGGCTATCGTAGTGTCTTTGACACAAGATTCGCAGCCCCAAAGGCGAGGCTTACCTTTTGCAGACGCTTTCGGCGAGTTGTGTGATTGCCGGCGGCGGCCCCGCCGGGATGATGACCGCGCTTTTGCTTGCGCGCGCCGGGGTCGACGTTGTGATCCTGGAGAAGCACGAGGATTTCCTTCGCGATTTTCGCGGCGATACGATCCATCCCTCGACGCTCGACCTGCTGTTCGAACTCGGCATTCTCGACAAGTTCCTGGCCGAGACGCACACCGAAGTGCGTTCGATCTCCGTCGAAATCGGAAAGGAAAGCTTCACCGTCGGCGACTTCACGCATCTGCCGACCCACTGCAAATTCCTGGCGCTGATGCCGCAATGGGATTTCCTGACCTTCCTGCTTCGCGAGGCGGAGCAATACCCAAGCTTTCGTCTCATGATGCAGAGCGAAGTCACCGACCTTCTCGCCAAAAGCGGACGTATCATGGGCGTCCTGGCCAAGACGGCGAATGGGCCGGTCGAGATTCATGCGAGCCTTGTGATCGGCGCCGATGGGCGGAATTCGGTGGTGCGCGAGAAGGCCAATCTCAAGGTCCGCGATATCGGCGCGCCGTTCGATGTGCTGTGGCTCAGGCTGCCGCGCGCGGACAGCGATCCGACCGAGCCCGTCGCGCGGTTTCAGGGCGGCGATTTCTTCATCATGCTCTATCGCGGCGATTACTGGCAGTGCGCGTTCGTGATCCCCAAGGGTGGGCTTGCCACCATGAAGGCCGAAGGTCTCACCGGCTTTCGCGCCCGGTTGCGCACGGTTGCCGGCTTCGCGCGCGACCGCGTCGAATCGATCGAGAGTTTCGACGATTTGAAACTCCTGACCGTGAAGGTGGATCGCCTCGACCAATGGGCGCGGCGTGGCCTTTTATGCATTGGCGATGCCGCGCATGCGATGTCGCCGGTTGGCGGGGTCGGCATCAATCTCGCAATCCAGGATGCAGTCGCGACCGCGAACATTCTCGCCCCCGTATTGGCGAAGCGAAAACCGAAGCTCGGCGATCTCAAGAAAGTCCAGCGCCGCAGATCGTTTCCGACCAAAGCGGTGCAGTGGTTCCAGGTGCGCGTCCAGAACAACATCCTCGCGCCCAATATGCGCGCGCGTCAGACGCCCAAACCTCCGGCGTTTCTCTATATGCTGAATAAGTGGCCGTGGCTCAGGCGCTGGCCGGCGCGCTTCATCGGCGTCGGCGTGCGACCCGAGCACATCAAGACGCAAGCGGTGGGCTGACAGGAATCGGCTACCGCTCGCGCATCGACAAAGTCACATTTGCATCGCCCAGCCTTCTACAGCCATCGCCGCCTGGCGAACGGCTTCGGAAAGCGTAGGATGGGCGTGGCTGGTGCGGGCGATGTCTTCGCTCGCGGCGCCGAATTCGATGGCAAGCGCGGCCTCGGCGATCATCTCGCCGGCATTCGCACCCATAATGTGAACGCCGAGCACGCGATCGGTCTTGGCATCGGCGATGACTTTCGCGAACCCGTCCGTCGCCGCGATGGTCTTGGCGCGCGCATTCGCGGTGAAGGGGAATTTGCCGATCTTGTAGGCGATCCCAGCGGCCTTCAGGTCCTCCTCCGTCTTGCCGACAGAAGCCACCTCGGGCGCGGTATAGACCACCGCCGGAATCGCATCGTAATTCACATGGCCCGAACGTCCGGCAATGTTCTCCGCGCAGGCAACGGCTTCATCTTCTGCCTTGTGGGCCAGCATCGCGCCTTCGCGGCAGTCGCCGATCGCCCAGATGCCTTCGACGTTCGTGGCGAAATGCGCATCGGTGATGACGCGTCCGCGCGCGTCGCGCTTGACGCCGACGTCGTCCAGGCCGAGCCGGTCGGTATAGGCGCGGC
>Ga0157369_10001843_pt1 | contig 25619 bp, 25 predicted proteins | sample C25metaG_FD_113461 | JGI IMG/M metagenome (GOLD analysis project Ga0157369, IMG submission 113461) | Corn rhizosphere microbial communities from Kellogg Biological Station, Michigan, USA - C2-5 metaG | ecosystem: Host-associated > Plants > Roots > Rhizosphere > Soil | place: USA: Michigan... | reverse complement strand
GCTATGGCGGCTCGATCCACAAGTTCGTCACTCCGGCGGTGGCGGCAGACGTCGCCCGCCAGCTCGGCCGATAGGAGTTAGTTTGTGAAAGCGTTGCTTGCCCTTCCCTTTCTCGCCTTTGCATTGACCGCCGCCAAGCCGGCACCCTCACCCGCAGCCGCTGCACCCGCGGAGCTCAGCATCAATCCACCGGCGGCGATTGCTGCCGATCCGAACAATCATTTCCACCTTCAGTTGTCGAACGGCGGCACTGTGACGGTGCAGCTTCGTCCCGATGCCGCACCGAATTCCGTTCAGCGGATCCAGACGCTCGCTTCCCAAGGCTTCTACAACGGAACACCCTTTCATCGCGTGATCCCCGGCTTCATGGCGCAGGGCGGAGATCCGACCGGGACCGGCGGCGGCGGATCGAAGCTCCCGAACCTGAAGGCCGAGTTCAACTCGCTTCCGCATCTTCGCGGGACGGTCGCGATGGCGCGTGCGGACGATCAGGACTCCGCAAACAGCCAGTTCTACATCATGTACGCGCCGAACATCTCGCTCGACGGCAAGTATACCGTGGTCGGGCGGGTGACCTCCGGAATGGCTGCGGTGGACGGAATCGCGCAGGGCGAGCCGCCGCAAAACCCCACCAGGATTTTGAATGCCTGGATTGGGGATGGACCTGCGCCGGCTTTGCCTGCTGCGACATCGGCTCCGGCTGTAACTACTCCGGCAAGTCCTGCCGCGGCGCCCGCTCAGGAGACCGACGCGCCGGGTAACTGATGCGCGTCGACCTATTCGATTTCGATCTTCCGCCGGATCGGATCGCGCTCCGTCCTGTCCGGCCGCGCGATTCGGCGAGGCTGCTGCTGGTCGAAGGTGATCGAATCTCCGACGGGCAGGTGCTTGAGCTGCCGCAGCTTCTCCAGCCCGGCGACGTGCTGGTGTTCAACGACACCAAGGTCATTCCAGCACAGCTTGAGGGCCTTCGGGGAGAAGCGCGCGTCGGAGTCACGCTCCACAAGCGGGAGGGGCCGAGAAGCTGGTGGGCGTTCGTCCGCAACGCCAGGCGGCTTCGGATCGGCGATCGCATCGAGTTCGACTGCGATGTCTCCGCATCCGCGGTCGAGCGCGCCGAGGAAGGCAGCTTCCTAATCCAGCTCCACGGGGACGAGCCAGCCGAAGTTTTAATCCAGCGCGCGGGTCGCATGCCGCTCCCGCCCTACATCGCCTCGAAGCGACCGACCGACGAAGCCGACCGGGAGGACTACCAGACCGTCTTCGCTCGCGAGGAAGGGGCGGTCGCGGCACCCACCGCAGCGCTTCACTTCACGCCCCGGCTGCTCGGTGCGCTGGATGCGCGCGGCATCGGGCGCGAGACCCTGACCCTCCACGTGGGCGCAGGAACCTTTCTTCCGGTCAAAGCCGAAGAAACCAGCGACCACCGCATGCATTCGGAATGGGGGCGGATCGACTCCGCGACCGCGGACCGCCTCAACCGTGCGCGATCGTCGGGCGGACGGCTGATCGCGGTCGGGACCACGTCGCTCCGCCTCCTCGAAAGCGCAGCCGGCTCCGACCGCCGAATTCACCCGTTCGAAGGCGATACCGACATCTTCATCACGCCGGGGTACCGCTTCCGTGCAGTCGATGGGCTGATGACCAACTTTCACCTGCCTCGCTCGACCCTGTTCATGCTGGTCAGCGCATTGATGGGCCTCGACGTCATGAAGTCGGCCTACGCCCATGCGATCGAGCAGGGCTATCGCTTCTACAGCTATGGCGATTCCAGCCTGTTGCTACCGAAGTAAACGGATAGCGGCCCGTTCGTGTCGAGCGAAGTCGAGACACGTCCCTCGACTACGCTCGGGACGAACGGCTACGGAGTTTCGTGTGACCCGCTTCTCATTCCAGATCGCCGCGACGGATGGAGCCGCGCGCACCGGCACAATCACTATGGCGCGCGGGGAAATCCGGACGCCCGCCTTCATGCCGGTCGGCACGGCGGCGACGGTCAAGGCGATGAAGCCCAACGACGTCCGCTCCAGCGGCGCCGATATCATCCTCTGCAACACCTATCACCTGATGCTCCGGCCGGGTGCCGAGCGCGTGTCCCGGCTCGGTGGATTGCACCACTTCATGGGCTGGGAGCGGCCGATCCTGACCGACAGCGGCGGCTACCAGGTCATGAGCCTCTCGGACCTGACCAAGGTCAGCGAGGAAGGTGTCGCCTTTGCCAGTCATCTCGACGGCTCACGCCACCTCCTGACGCCCGAGCGTTCGATCGAGGTGCAGAACCTGCTCGGTTCCGACATTGTCATGGCCTTTGACCAGCTGCTCCCTGCCACTGCCACTCCCCAGCAGCAGCGGGAGGCGATGGAGCGCTCGATGCGCTGGGCGGCGCGATCGAAAGCGGCCTTCGCAGGCGATGGGGCGATCTTCGGAATCCAGCAGGGCGGCCTCGACGAGACTCTTCGCGGTGAGTCCGCGCAAGCGCTGATCGACATCGGCTTCGATGGCTATGCGATCGGCGGCCTCGCCGTCGGCGAAGGTCAGGAGGAGATGTGCCGAGTGCTCGATTTCGCCGTCAGCATGCTTCCGTCAAACAGGCCGCGCTATCTGATGGGTGTAGGCAAGCCCGACGACCTCGTCGAGGCCGTCCTCCGCGGTGTCGACATGTTTGATTGCGTACTGCCGACCCGATCGGGTCGCACCGGGCAGGCATTCACCGTCGACGGCCCGATTAACATTCGCAACGCCCGCTTCGCCGAGGATCGCGAGCCGCTGGAGCCCGGCTGCCCCTGCCCCACCTGCACTAAGTTTGAGCGCGCATACGTCCACCACCTCGTCCGTTCGGGCGAGATCCTCGGCGCGATGTTGATGACCGAGCATAACCTGTGGTTCTACCAAAGGCTGATGCAGGCAGTGCGCGATGCTATCGCCGACCACCGCCTGTCGGAATTCGCGAGTAACTTCTTCGCTCGCTACCGGCGCGCTATTTAGCCAATTCCAGCTTGTCCGCCGTCCTCAGTTCGAAGTCGCTGGCGTCGTGGCGCTCGTGCAACTGCTCGGAAGGATCGCCGGTGAATTTGTTGACGATCTTGCCGCGCCTCACCGCCGGCCGCTGATCGATCAGCTTCGCCCAGCGCTGGAGGTGCTCATACTCCTGCACCGACAGGAACTCGGCGCCACCGTTGTAAATCCGGTCGAGCGCGAGGCCGCCGTACCAGGGCCAAATGGCTATGTCCGCGATCGTATACTCGTCGCCCGCGATATACTCATGCTCCTCAAGCTGACGGTTCAAAACGTCGAGCTGGCGTTTCGCTTCCATCGCGTAGCGGTTGAGCGAATATTCGAACTTCTCCGGCGCGTAGGCGAAGAAATGGCCGAAGCCGCCGCCCAGCAAAGGCGCAGCGGCCATCTGCCAGAACAACCAGGAAAAGGTCTCCGCACGTTTAGCGCCGGAGGTCGGAAGGAAGTCCCCAAACTTCTCGGCGAGATAGACGAGGATCGCGCCGCTCTCGAACACCCGCACCGGCTCCGCGCCGCTGCGGTCCACCAGCGCCGGGATTTTTGAGTTGGGGTTCACCTCGACGAATCCGCTTCCGAACTGGCCGCCCGCGTTGATATCGATCGGCCACGCATCATATTCCGCGCCGGAATGACCGCGCTCGAGCAGTTCCTCGAGCATGATGGACACCTTCTGCCCGTTGGGTGTGGCCCGCGAATAAAGCTGCAACGGATGCTTGCCGACCGGCAACTCACGCTCGTGCGTCGGCCCCGCGACAGGCCGGTTCACATTGGCGAAGGCTCCCCCGCTCGGCTTGTCCCAGGTCCAGACTCGCGGAGGAACATAGGCACTGCTGTCGGTCATCGGGGTCCCTTTCCTGGTCAGAGAGCCCAGCTAGGAACGCACGGCGTCAGTTTCCAGAAACAGGAATGTGACTGGCGGTCAGTCGCCCGCCTTGACCGATAGGAAGCTTGGCAGCGGACCGTTCCATTCCTCGGCAATGTCTTCGACCACCGGTTCCTTGCGACGTGGTTCCTCGGCCTCCTTCTGCGGCTTGGGAGACGCGGAAGCCTTGGCTTTTGGAGCCTTTTCTTCCCGCCGCGGCTCCGGCTTCCGCTTGGCGCGAGACTTCTCCTCACCTGCCCGCTGCGGCTGGGTTTTTTCTTCCTTGTCGGGTTCGCCCGCGATGTCAGCAACAGCGGTGGCACTGGATTTCGGTATTTTATGACCGATCAGCTTTTCGATGCGGTCGACCGCCTCCCCGTCCTCGCGGGTGGCGAGCGTGATTGCGATGCCTTTCATTCCCGCGCGGCCGGTCCTGCCGATGCGGTGGATGTAGTCGTCCGGCTGCCACGGCACGTCAAAGTTGATCACGTGGCTGACGCCCTTCACGTCGAGGCCGCGAGCGGCGACATCGGAGGCGACGAGGATCGTAATCTCGTCGTTCTTGAACCGGTCGAACTCGGCAATTCGATCAGACTGGTCCATGTCGCCGTGGATCTGTCCGACAGCGAAGCCGGATCGCTTCAGGCTCGATGCCAACTCGCGCACCGTCGTCTTGCGGTTCGCGAAGACGATTGCGTTCTTGAATTCCTCGTGGCGCAGAATGTCGCGCAGCGCCTCGCGCTTCTTGTCTGCACGAACTTGCACGAGCCGTTGCTCGATATTCACATTGGCGGTTGCCGGGCGCGCGACCTCGACCCGCTTCGGGTCGTTAAGGAACCGCGAAGCAAGCTTCTGGATCGGCGGCGGCATGGTCGCCGAAAACAGCAATGTCTGCCGCGATGCCGGAAGCTTCGAGCAAATCTCCTCGATGTCCGGGATGAAACCCATGTCGAGCATCCGGTCGGCTTCGTCGATCACCAAAAGCTCGCAGCCGGTGAGCAAAATCTTGCCGCGCCCGAACAGGTCCATCAGCCGCCCGGGAGTCGCGATCAACACGTCGACGCCCTTCTCCAGCGCCTTCACCTGGTCGCCCATCTGAACCCCGCCGATCAGCAGAGCCATGGAGAGCGGGTGGTACTTCCCATATTTCTCGAAATTCTCGGAAACCTGCTGCGCCAGCTCGCGGGTCGGCTCCAGGATGAGCGAGCGCGGCATCCGGGCACGGCTTCGGCCCTCGTGCAGGATGTCGATCATCGGCAGAACGAAGCTGGCCGTCTTGCCTGTGCCGGTCTGAGCGATGCCGATCAGGTCCTTGCCCATCAGCACGGTAGGGATGGCGGCGCGCTGGATCGGAGTCGGCTCGGAATAGCCGCTGTCCTGGACTGCGCGCTGCAATTGGTCGGAAAGGCCGAGGTCGGCGAAAGTCATTCAAAATCCGGAAGAAAGCCGCACGGTGCGGCCGACGGGTACGGCTATGCGGCGTCGGCACGCAAAGTCAAGGCGAGCACGTCGCTGCGGCTAACGCCGCACCGGATCGAGAGCATGGAATTCCGCGATCGGGCAGCTTCCGCCGATGCGCGAATAGATTTCGTCGCGGCCGGCGCAAATCTTGTCGTCCTGCGGATTCAAATAAAAGCCGCTGTAGAAATTGAGGCCCGGACAATTGGCCTCCAGCCGCGCCCGGAATCGGCGGTTGTTGCGCATCACGAAATCCACCTGGTTTGCGCCGGTAATCATCGCTCCGGCGATGAAGCGCTGGTGGATGCATTTGGGGCCGTCCCGCTCGACCCAATCAAACATCGGCTGCTGCGCGGGCGGGCGCACCGGCACCCGGATGATCACCTGCTGCTCGATGGTGACTCGCTGCACCTGCGCGAAGTCGCCCGCAGCCTGCACGGCAGCGAGTCCGGTCCATGCAGGCAGCATCGACAGGAGGAAAGCGAGATTCAACCCCATCGGCAGCGACCTCGCAGCAAAGCGTTGAACGATTTATGAACTTGGGTCCGGCCCAATGCCGCCGTGCGCACCCGCACGAAGGTCGCTTTGATCAGCCTTCTTGCTTTCAGTGTCTTACAACACTAATACGGATCAGGCTCGGAAAGAAGGCCGAAAGGATTAGTCTTGCGAGCACTGGCACACAGCGTCGCTGTCTTCTGCGCTTCGTTGCTTGGCATAAGCGCCGCCGCTTCGGCTGCTCCTGCTCAACAGCGGTGCCCTACGATTCCAGGCGCTGATCGATTGCTGCTAAACCGGAATTTGCGGTGGATCATCGTCGGCGAGGTCCACGGGACCAATGAGACACCTGTTGCATTCGCTGACCTGGTTTGCGCCGCCTCCAAGCGCCGCCCGGTCGTCGCCGCGGTCGAACAAACAGTCCTGGCACAGCCCGAAATTGACGCGTTCATTTCCTCCGACGGATCGCCCTCGGCGCGAGCTGCATTTCTAAAGAGCCAGATCTGGAACCAGAAAATGAAGGACGGCCGCTCGAGCGAGGCTTATTTCAGACTGTTCGAGAGGCTTCGGGAGATGAGGGCGAGCGGTCAAGTGAAACGGGTCGTTGCCTTTCAGCCGGCTGCCTTTGCTCCCGAACCAGGTGTGTACGAAAAATTGATGGCCGATGCGCTCATGTCGAAAGTGGATCCAAACGATCTCGTAGTCGCGCTCTCTGGCAATCTGCACGCACGCCTGACGCCGTTCCCCTTCGCAAATCCATACAAACCGATGGCCGGCAACCTGCCAGTTAAAGAAACGGCGACTTTGGATGCACGGCCCGACGGCGGTTCCACTTGGGCATGCATGCCCGATTGCGGCCCGCACTCCCTAGGGAACTCTGCTTCGAGCTCTGCGCGCGCGATCGTCCTTGACGGAACGACGGAAGGTTACACGGGCGTCTTTTACCTCGGCGTTCCCGCAACTCCGTCGGTTCCACAGAACAGCGAGCAAGTTGATCAGCACCAGGGGGACAAATGATGCGCGGTCGAGTCTTGATGTTCTTTGGTCTGGTTGCTTCTCTGCTACCGCCGTCCGCGGCTGCACAGCGGGCCCCTGCGCCCGCTCAACCGACGGCCGCGGCTCCGATCACGATCATCGACAGCACCATCCGTCACGACGTGGTCTCAAAACTGAGCGATGCACTTCGCAACAATTACGTTTTTCCCGATGTCGGCGAAACGGCCGCTGAAAGGATCGCCGCCGCGCTCGCCGCTGGCGAGTATGACAGCCTCTCAGACCCGAACGCATTTGCGGCACGATTGTCGAGTGACGTCGCTGCAATCGCACATGACAAGCATATGTCGATTGCCTGGATGGGCTCTCTGCCCCCTGGCCCGCCTCCGCACATGCCAATTGCCGAGGCCGGTGTGACCCGCGCGGACAAGCTCGCCGGCGGTGTCGGCTACATTGAGGTGATCGGCTTCCCACCGGTCTCGCTGTTCAAGCCGACGGTAGACAAAGCCATGACCGGACTCGAGGGCAGCCGCGCATTAATCATCGATGATCGGCGGAACGGCGGAGGATCGCCGGACGGCGTCTCTTATCTGGTAAGCTTTCTGATCCCACCGAAGCAAAGGATCGAGATCAACGATATCGTCTCGCGCATTCCGAAAACCAGCAATGTCACGCGCGAGCGAAATTTCAACCAGCCGACGCCCGTAAGCTTTGCACGCATTCCTGTTTATGTTCTCACCAGCAAGAATACGTTCTCGGGCGGCGAGGAGTTTGCCTACGATGTGCAAACGCACAAGCTCGGCAAGATCGTTGGAGAGATCACCGGCGGCGGCGCAAACCCGACCGGGCCGGTCGATCTCGGCCACGGGTTCATGGCCAGGATTCCCTTCGGCCGCGCGGAAAACCCGATCACCAAGACGAACTGGGAAGGGCGCGGCGTCCAGCCTGATATCGCTGTGCCCGCGGACGACGCGCTTAAAACTGCGCTAACCCGATTGGGCCGAAAACCGGCGACAGACGTGGCGAGCGCCTCGGTGAAACAAGTGTTTGCGCCGCGATCAACCCCTCACCCCGGGACGGAAGCCGCCGCCCGGCAGCTAATCGCAGGTCTCGTGAGCGGAAACCCTGATTATGCTTCAATGACGCCGGATCTCGCGAAGGCTACTCGCGAACAGCTGCCGATGTTGCGAGGGTCGTTGTTGTCACTCGGGGATCTGCGCTCGTCGAAATTCACGGGTGTTCTACCGATGGGAGGAGACGGGTACCAATTCTCCTTTGCCAAGGGTGCGGTGAGTGTGGTGGTCATGCTCGATGCGCAGGGCAAGCTCTCCGGCGCATTCGTGGCGCCGGCTCCCGCGGGCCAGTAAACTCGTATTGGCGCCTATGGACCTTCCTAATTCGGCGAATGGCGGCGACAGGCAATGCAGTTTGTGGTCACTGAACCAGATTGGGACTGCGCTCGCTTATCCGGTTGCAACCCACAAGATAGCCGTCTTGAACCGTTAATAACCGGCTCTCCCCTGGGAGCCGGCGAGTTGGCGGGATCGCCACGATCCTCGAAAATGCCCGCTCGGTTGCGGGGGCCCGTATTCCAGCCCGATGGAACACGGGTCCTCCATCCGGCGCTGGCAAGCAGGCTGGCCCGGACCCGAGCACAAACCGACTTGACCTCGATGTGCTCAGCGGCGATCACCGCTGCGCTCGGGGAAGGAATTTTCCGTGGGGCGTGTGAAGTGGAGGATTGCGGCAGCAACTGCTGCATTGATCGTCATCGTATGCGGCGGTCTCTGGTACTTCGAATCCCCGGCCTGGACGCTAAAAGGCATGAGGGATGCGGCGCAATCCCGTGATGCAGACGCCCTCGATGCCTACATCGATTTCCCGGCACTGCGCGAAAGCCTGAAGACCGATCTGATGGCCAGAATGATGACAGAGGCGCGGAAGGACAAGTCGGGCTTCGGGCCGCTGGGAATGGCATTTGGCTCGGCGGTGCTGGGCCCGATGGTCGATGGACTGGTCTCCCCTGCCGGCATTCGCGCGGCCCTGATCGCGAATAGACAAGAGACCACGGGCGCGGTCTCTTCAGCACTTCATGTTCCGAAACAGCCGGTGATCGTGCGCCGCAACTTCTCGGAGTTTGTCGTGACCACAAAAGGCCAGCCAGACAGCGGCCTCGTCTTCAGGCGGCATGGGCTTTCGTGGAAGCTCAGCGGTGTGGAATTACCACCGGATAGCTCAAACTGAAGCCCCGCGCACAGCCCTAATCAAGTTCGTAAGCTCGCTCGCCGTGACTTGTGAGATCGAGCCCGAGCTGTTCAGCCTCTGCATCGACCCGCATCGGGATCGCCAGCGCCGCCACCTTGGCCAGCACGAATGTGGCGATCGCTGACCACAGTGCGATCGTGATAACTCCGATCGCTTGCTCGCCCAGCGTTCGGCCCATCGCCCCTGCCGGTGAAAAGACGGCGAGCAGGAGAGAGCCACTCATTCCGCCAACGCCGTGAACCGCGAACACGTCGAGCGAATCGTCGATCTTGAACTTCTGCTTGATGGTGATCACCGACCAGAAGCAGACGCCAGATCCCATTCCGCCGATGATCACGGCGGCGAGCGGACTCACGAAGCCCGCTGCAGGCGTGATTGTCGCCAGTCCGGCCACCGCGCCTGTGGCGATACCCACCGATGTCGCTTTGCGGAACGTGAGCCACTCCAGCGCGATCCAGATGCAGGCCGCGGTGGAAGCGGCGAGGTGCGTTGCGAGGATCGCGGCTCCAGCGGTCTGGTTGGCTGCCAGGGCGGATCCGCCGTTGAAGCCGAACCAGCCCACCCAAAGCATTCCGGCGCCGATCATTGTCATGGCGGGCGAATGCGGCAGAAGAGCATGGTGCGGGAATCCGCGCCGAGCGCCGATCATCAGCGCGAGGACGAGCGCGGAAACGCCCGCCGTGGTGTGAACGACGATGCCCCCGGCGAAATCGCGCACGCCCATTTGCGCCATCCAGCCGCCACCCCAAATCCAGTGAGCAGTGGGCACGTAAACGACGATAAGCCAAAGCGCCGAAAAGAGCATGACCCAGCCGAAGCGAACCCGCTCTGCGAACGCACCGATGATCAACGCCGGCGTGATGATTGCGAAGGTCATCTGGTAAAGCGCGAACGCACTCTCTGGGATGGTCAGACCTGCGCGAACCGATGCCAGTTGCGTCAAACCTATTTTGGAAAGATCGCCGATCCAGCGCCCGTCGCTGCCGAAAACGAGCGAGTATCCGGCAATGAACCAGAGCAGCGACACCATCGCCCCGATCGCGAAGCATTGCAGCAGCACCGACAGGAAATTGCGCGACCGCACGAGCCCGCCGTAAAACAAGGCGAGTCCGGGCAATGTCATGAAGAGTACCAGCGCGCTCGCGACGATGACGAACGCAGTGTCCCCGCTGTTGAGCGACATAATCCCCCCACCCCTGGCTCGCTGCCTTAGAATTCGTCCGTCAGCGGCTCAAGGGTGGGGCTCTGTCAGATATTCACATCGCCAGGGCTATCGCCGGTTATGCCGCATCCAGCGAATCTGGCTGCTGATCCGGTCCAACCGCGCCTGGACGCGGGCCTGCTCGCTCGGGGTAAGGCTGCCGGTCTGCCAGTGCATTCGACGGACCCACTGGCGCAGGCTGTTGAGTTCGCTGTTCACTCGCCACGCTTCGCGCCGGTTGAGGCTTCCGTTTGCAACACCGCGATTGACCCGGTCCTGCAGGAATTGGATGCGCTCGTAGGGATTGGTCGGGGCGCCCTGCCAGAAGGTGTTCGCATTCCAGCGGCCGGGAACCCACTGCGCCGCTGCAGGGCTGGCCCCGATGGCTGTGGCCGCGGCGGCAAGAATAATGAGCTTCTTCATTCGTCATCTCCTCAAGGGTTTCGCGCAAGCCGGAAACGACGGCGACGAGTAGGCAGTTGCAATGTGACACAATCTTCATCCGCGGGTCCGCTTGGCGACCGTCGACACAAACAGTTGCGAAGGACAGGGGCGTTGCATTAGAGGGCTCTGCCTCAATCCGGGCTTTGCGCGTGAGGGGCAAGCCGAAGCCTGACCGAACCTTCCTTGGAGATTTTCCAGATATGGCGACTCAAGCGCCGAACCAGTCCTTGCCGCTTCTCTATTCCGAGATCGAGCCCTTGAGCTCGCAGGTCCACGGAAAGATGAAGATCAAGGTCGTCGACAAGGCGCCGGTCATCGGCGCAACCCACGCGATCCCTGCGACCGTCGATGAATTCCCGCTGCTTTCGCGGCACTATCCCATCGTCTTTTCGGCTGGCGACGATCCGGTGCCGCTGGCGCTGATGGGTCTTACGGAGGGCGTCAACGCCTTCATCGACGACAATGGCAAGGCTCGCGACCCTCATATCTATATCCCGGCCTATATCCGCCGTTACCCGTTCCTTCTCGCGAAACTGAGGCCGGACAGCGACGAGCTTTCGCTCTGCTTCGATCCGACCGTCGGCGCCATTGGCGAGTTCAAGGAGGGCGAGGCGCTGTTCGACGACAATGGCGAGCCGAGCGAAGCGACCAAGGCCGTCCTTCAGTTCTGCGAGCAGTTCGAAACCGCTGCCCAGCGCACTGCCGCGTTCATCCAGGACGTCAAGCAGAGCGGGCTGCTGATGGACGGCGAGGTTGCGATCCAGCCGGAGGGCGCTCCGCAACCGTTCGTCTATCGCGGCTTCCGGATGATCGACGAGGAGAAGCTTCGCGATCTTCGCGGCGATGAGCTTCGCAAGATGAACCAGAGCGGGATGCTGGCGCTGCTCTTTGCGCACCTGTTCTCGCTATCGCAGATCCGCGACGTCTTCGCCCGGCAGATCGAGGTCGGGAAAGGTCCAATCCAGGCTCCGGAGCGGGCGCCCGCCGAAGTGTGAGGGTTTCGCGGCGGGCTGAATTGACCGGCCGCAACCGCGCACCATCTAGAATTCGCCCGGGGTCGCGATCCTCCCCTGTCCCGGTTCCGGGCTAGCGCGCTTCAACCGTGCGCCCTCCCTGAACTGCGCCGTCCCGGCTGTCGCCGGGGCGGCGTTTTCCTATTCGGCGGCTTGCGGAAGCTGCTGGTCGAGCAGGGCCCGGCCAAGCTGCAGCGCCAGCGCCTCGATCAGTTGCGCCGCATCGTCGAAGCCCTCGTTCGGCTCACCGGCAGCCGTTAGATAGCAGCGGCGATCGATCTCGATCTGAAGCGCGTGGATCCCGAGCTCCGGCGCCCCATGCCGCTCAACGACATGACCGCCGGCGAAGGGATCGTTGGCCGCTGCGGGGAAACCCCTCTCCTCGGCGATCTTGCACGCCTGGGAGATCGCCCAGGGGGCAGCGCTCCTGCCACAGCGGTCTCCGAACACTACTGACGCCTGACAGCCCGCGGGCGCCGGCATCGAATGACAATCGAGCAGGAGGGCGCAACCGAAGCTCGCCAGCAACGCATCGAGCGCCTCGGCGATTGCTCCGTGATATGGCCGATGCACTTCCGACAGGCGGCGCTCCAGGTCTGCTCCGCCGATCCCGTGCCGCCAGAGATTCCCGTGCGCCGCGGTGCGCGCCGGCACGATTCCGAGGCCACCGCGCGTTCGAACTGTCGCCCGGCGGGGAATCGAGCTTTCCCGGATGATGGCCGGATCGATCTCGTCCTCGGCGCGATTGCAATCGACGGCGGCGCGCGGAGCCCGGGCGATGACCGCTCCGAAACCATGGCTGGTCGCCCTCCACACCAGCCGGTCGACCAGCGGGTCCTCGAGCGCCTGGAGCGTCTTTCGTCCGCCTCTGGAGATATCCAGAAGCCATTGCGGATAATCCCGCCCGGCGTGGGGAACGGAAACCAGCACGGGCAGTTCGCCGCGAGATGGATGTATTGTCGGTCCGGGAAGTGGTTCGTGCACGCCTGTTCAATTCTAGGACAGCGGGAATCTGCGTCAACGCACGAAGTGCCGGTTGTGTCTGGAAAATATTAAATCTTGCGCGCATACAATGAAGATAATGGCGCGAATCCTCCTGGCCGAAGACGATACGTCGATGCGCGAGTACCTCCAGCGTGCTTTGCAGCGCGTCGGGTATGAGGTCGAAGCGGTCGGCTGCGGCACCGAAGCCATTCCGCTCCTTGAGAACGGACATTTCGATCTTCTCCTCACCGACATCGTCATGCCGGAGATGGACGGGATCGAGCTTGCGCAGAAGGCCAGCGTCATCGATCCGGCGATCCGCGTGATGTTCATCACCGGTTTTGCGGCGGTCGCACTCCAGAGCGGCCGGGCAGCGCCCGAAGCCAAGATGTTATCCAAGCCGTTCCACCTGAAAGACCTGGTTGCCGAGGTAGATCGCATCTTCCAGACGGAGGACCAGCACGGGCGCCTCTGAAGTTTGAAACGCGGTTGCGGGATCGCACCAACCCCCCTAAATGCGCGCCGAGTGGGCGTGTAGCTCAGTGGTAGAGCACTGTGTTGACATCGCAGGGGTCGCAAGTTCAATCCTTGCCACGCCCACCATTTTCACCCACCAGCCTTCACTCCATCGTCAGAACGATTTTGCCGACATGATCGCCCGCATCCATTCGGGCATGGGCCTTGGCGGCTTCGGCGAGCGGGAACGTGGAATCGATCACCGGCCTTAGCCGACCGCCCTCGACGAAGGGCCAGACGGTGCGGGCAATCTCGTCCGCGACCAATGTCTTGAACTCCACCGAACGCGGCCGAAGGGTCGAGCCGGTTAGCACCAGCCGCCGCCGCATCACATCGGGAATGGCGATCTCCGACTTGGCGCCGCGCTGGAACGCGATGGAGACATGCCGACCGTCGTCGGCCATGCAGGCGATATTACGCGGCACATAGTCGCCGCCGACCATATCGAGCACAACCTCGACTCCTCGCCCGCCGGTCGCGCGGTTCACTTCCTCGACGAAATCCTGGGTCTTGTAGTTGATCGCCTTGGCCGCGCCCAATTCCTCGGCGCGGGCGCATTTCTCGTCGCTTCCGCAGGTGACGTAGGTGGTGAGCCGGAACAGGTTTCCGAGGGCGATGGCCATCGTGCCGATGCCGCTGGTGCCGCCGTGGATCAGCACCGAATCCCCTTCGGCCGCGAAGCCGCGCTCGAACAGGTTCGACCAGACGGTGAAGAGCGTCTCCGGGATCGCCGCCGCCTCGATCGCAGTCAGCACTTCGGGCACTGGCAGACAGGTCCCGGCCGGCGCGACGCAATATTCGGCATAACCGCCGCCGGCGACCAGAGCGCAGACGGTCTGCCCGATCAGCGCCTGAGCGCCCTCCCCCGCCTCGACCACCCCGCCGGCGATCTCCAAGCCGAGAATGTCGGGCGCTCCGGGTGGCGGCGGATAGAGCCCGCGCCGCTGCAATATGTCGGGCCGGTTCACGCCTGCTGCGGCGACCATGATCAGCACCTCGCCCTTGCCGGGGCGGGGCACCGGCCGCTCGACCAGCGCCAGCTCCTCGGCTCCGTCCGGCTGCGGAGCGACAACGGCCTGCATGGTCGCTGGGATGGCGTTTTTGTCCACTTCCAGACTTATTGACTCTGGCATCGGGAGGGTCAACGATTCCAACCGGAGACGGAGCCATGGACCTCGACGATCTTTTCCCGAGCAAGCCCGACGATCCGCTCATTGCCCTCGGGCGTCAGGACCTCGACCCGTTGTCGCAGGACGAACTGGCCGAGCGCATCGAGCTTCTGAAAGCGGAGATCGCGCGGGTCGAAGCGCATATGGCGCGGGTTGAGGCGCATCGTTCGGCGGCGGAAGATCTTTTCAAAAAGAGCTGATCGGCAGCCGCGAGCAGGTGGCCGCTCCGCCCATGCAGATGCTTCTTAAGTTCACTAAAGTTGCACGCGATGCGGCGTCAAATTCTCCTATTTCGTTCATGTTTCGCAGCTGCCGGCGATCAAGCACGGAGCCGCGAAAGTTCACAAAGTTCATGAGCCTACGCGTGCGTGCGCGCGGGACGGGGTGAAGGAGCCGCCACGGGAGTGAATCCCGTGACGTCGATCGGGTTCGCTGCGCGACCCGTCGGCCGGCTGTCGCAGGCTCTTCGACGGAAGCTTCGCTTCCGCTCGGCTGCTCCAGCTGGAAGTTGGCAAAGTTGGCAGCGACACGCGCGCGCACGTGAAGCGGAGTTCGAAGGGAGCGTTGGTTCTATCACTCGGCGCCTCCAGCGGAAAAGGAGGCAGGGCAGGTATCTCAAACCAACGGCTGTAGGACAGCAATTTCGCTGACAACCGAATCAGTTCGCAGTCACCGCAATCCTCGATTTGCGGCCAAGACTTCGAGAGCGTCGACGGCTTCTTTGAACTGATCACACGTTTGAATGAGCCGCTCGGACCCCGCTGCATGCTTGCGGCAAAAGCGCCGCCGCCTGTCGGCATTTTTGTCTATATTTGCGTAATTTCCCTGGGGTTGCCGCCCTTCCGAACGTTCGAGCACCGTCATAAAAGCGTCGATCAGCGCCTGACCACGGAGAACTTCGTATTCACCGGGTTGCGCGTGAAAGGCAGCGACGCACCAACTCTCGGTGGCTTCTACAGCTACCGCCAAAACGTGTTTTTGCACGTCGGTTTGAGTCAAGTTTTCTAAGTCGGCGGCAAGTCGCAACACTTGTTTGATCGATCCAGCTCTTTCAGCCGGTTGGTTGTGGAGAGCGACTTCATGCTCATACGTCTTCTTGACGTATCCTCGGAACAACTCATCATCGACTATGTCAGCATCGAGATGGAACACGAGTGCGTCCAATGGTGTCGTGGCAAGTTCCCCTGCAAACAGGCCCCCATTAAAATACTTCGCAATACGAGTCTCAGGAGGGTTTCTCTTTAACCAAAGTAGCACATTTCCCCATCCACCTTCGGGTCTTGTTCGGTCTAGCTCAGGAAATACAGGCCTCACCTCCGCGGTAATGCTCCTGCGCTGCAAAGCATCCGCCAGGAATATTGAGATCGCCGGATAATCGCTTGGACCCTCACAAACGACGCCCACTCTCATATTTGCGTGTCACCCAACGCTCCTGGAATATCCCCGTCGAGCCAGAGCTGGGATAAATTCCTTCCACCTTTTGCCAACTCCCACTTCTCCTTCGTCATGCCGGGAGGGGGTTGCAATCGCTCAGCAGTCGTATGTCCTTTTTCGTTGCGGCGTACCACGAACACTCGCTGGTCGTCCTCGAAGAGATCGAAAGCGTCCAAGGCCGTGGGGTTGTGGCTGGTGAGAAAAACCTGTCGGGCGCCCAGCCCAAGATCGCTGACCTTAGTAAAGTTACAGACGAAGTTGATCTGCTCAACAAGTCGGCGAGTAAGTCGTGGATTCAAGGCGTTATCAACGTTGTCTAATGCAAATACCTTCGGAGCGCTAGGGTGAGCTAGTATTATCGCCGCAAACAGCAGAAAAAGAGTCCCCTCACTGCTATCGTAAACTGACAGCCGATTGCGGCTTGCGTGCATAAATCTATCGACGAAATAAACTGTTTCGCTCGAACGGTCCGCCAAATCTCTCGATGTGAGCAAGGGTCGCGCGTGGTGAACGCCGAACATAGAGGCCCAGCCAGGAAGCCAAACCAGCTTCACGCATGCATCCAGAATTTGCCACGCTGCGCTGACTTCGGTCTTTTGAGACCGCGGATGGTGTTCACGCCAGACATTGAGGAATGAATCGACGGCCTCCGGCAGCCCCTCGCCATGCAATCCTATCGGCGGAGCGTCGACCCGTCCGCTTTGTCTGCCTCTTAGGAAGTCCGTTTGAGGAGTATAGATGACGTAGCGAGCAAACTCAGAGAACTCTTCATTCACATCCGCCGGGATTTCATAAGTTGCTTTGATCTGATCCCAAATTCCACGATTTTGTTCAAGTCTACCTGCGTGAGAAACGCCGGTTGCACTTGCGCCGCGATTACTTCTGCCAAAGATTTTTTTATTTCGAACTGTGCATGACTCGGAGAAGAAGCGAAGGAGGGGATCCCGGAGGCTGCTTCGGAGCGCGGCCTTATAGTGGATCCCGCGCGAAAAAGTCGCATCAAGTTCTAAGGTTTTCGGAAGGCTCTCATTCTTGAAGGACGACTTCATCAATTCAGATGGAGTGAGACGTAACCCCTTTTGAACGATATCGGAGTCGCCAAGGCCTCGACTTAGGCAAGCTGAAGCTAGCCCGATGGCCTCCAAGAGGTTGGATTTGCCGGTACCATTGCCGCCGATGAAGAGGTTCACGCGGCCAAAGCTCAGGCGCTGCTCCCTGACGGATTTGAAACGAGTGATTAAGAGCTCTTCGAGCATGAATTGTGCTTTCCCGAACCGAAGGAGCAGTGCAAGGCAATTGTATAGCCCTTATGGTTAAGGGGGCCGCGCGGCCCGCTACGAGAAGGCGTATCCGCAAGCAAGTTCTATGCAGTGGAGCGCTGCTTTGCAGCGCGTCTGGGCCCCTGCCTCCACTTCCGCTCCCCCATTCACTCCTTGCTCACCCTCTTGCCTCATAAATTGGGGATAAGGAGGCACGCGCCCCTTGATTGCGCGTTGCGGCAGTATGACATTGTTACCAAGAGAGCCCCGGGCTCACCCGGGAGCGGTGGGAGTACCAGTGTAAATGCCCAGTTTCGCTAGCCAGCTCGAAACAACCCTGCACAACGCGCTCGGCGAAGCCAGCAAGCGCAGGCACGAGTATGCGACCCTTGAACATCTTTTGATCGCGCTGATCGACGACGAACATGCCTCCAAGGTGATGTCCGCCTGCGGGGTCAACCGCGACGAGCTTCGCGCATCCGTGAAGCATTATCTCGACAACGAACTCGGGGCGCTGGTCGCCGACAGCAGCACCGACCCGACGCCCACAAGCGGCTTCCAGCGCGTGGTCCAGCGGGCGATCCTTCACGTCCAGTCTTCAGGCCGGGACGAGGTGACCGGCGCCAACGTCCTCGTCGCGCTCTTCTCCGAGCGCGAAAGCTATGCCGTCTATTTCCTTCAGCAGCAGGACATGAGCCGGCTGGATGCCGTGACCTACATCAGCCACGGAGTCGGCAAGGGCGATACCCCGCCCGAAGCACGGCCGCCCGAAGGCAATGAGGAAAAGACCGAAAAGGACGGCAAGAAGGAAAGTGCTCTCAAGCAGTTCACGATCGACCTCAACGAGAAGGCGCGGATCGGCAAGGTCGATCCACTGATCGGGCGGATGCCGGAGGTCGAGCGGACGGTGCAGATCCTGTGCCGGCGGTCGAAGAACAACCCGCTGTACGTGGGCGAACCCGGTGTCGGCAAAACCGCGATTGCTGAAGGCCTCGCGCGCAAGATCATCGAGGGCGACGTGCCGGACGTGCTTAAGGGCGCGACCATCTATTCGCTCGACATGGGCGCTCTGCTCGCCGGGACCCGCTACCGCGGCGATTTCGAGGAGCGGCTGAAGTCTGTCGTTTCGGAGCTCGAGAAGATGCCCGACGCCATCCTGTTCATCGACGAGATCCACACCGTGATCGGCGCCGGGGCAACGTCCGGCGGAGCGATGGACGCGTCGAACCTTCTGAAGCCGGCGCTCTCCTCGGGTGCGATCCGCTGCATCGGATCGACCACCTACAAGGAGTTCCGCAATCACTTCGAGAAGGACCGGGCGCTGCTTCGGCGGTTCCAGAAGATCGACGTCAACGAGCCGACGGTCGAGGACACGATCAAGATCATCGCCGGGCTTCGCGCGGCGTTCGAGCTGCACCACAACGTCCGCTACACGACGGACGCGGTGAAGAGCGCGGTCGAGCTTTCGGCGCGCTACATCCACGACCGCAAGCTGCCCGACAAGGCGATCGACGTCATCGACGAGGTTGGCGCGATGCAGATGCTGGTGCCGCCGAGCCGCCGCAAGAAGATCATCACGCCAAAAGAGATCGAGGCGGTGGTCGCGACGATGGCTCGGATCCCGCCGAAATCGGTCTCGACCGACGACAAGCGAGTTCTCGGCAATCTCGAGGCGGACCTGAAGCGCGTCGTCTTCGGCCAGGACCTGGCGATCGAGAAGCTCGCAAGCGCGATCAAGCTGTCGCGTGCCGGGCTTCGCGAGCCGGACAAGCCGATCGGCAATTACCTGTTCAGCGGGCCCACCGGCGTCGGCAAGACCGAGGTCGCTCGCCAGCTGGCGTCGATCATGGGGATCCCGCTGCAGCGGTTCGACATGTCCGAATATATGGAGCGCCACTCGGTCAGCCGGCTCATCGGCGCGCCTCCGGGCTATGTCGGCTACGACCAGGGCGGGCTACTGACCGACGCGGTCGACCAGCATCCGCACAGCGTGCTGCTACTGGACGAGATCGAGAAGGCGCACCCCGACCTGTTCAACATCCTGTTGCAGGTGATGGACAACGGCAAGCTCACCGATCACCACGGCAAGACGGTCGATTTCCGCAACACGATCCTCATCATGACCACCAATGCCGGCGCCTCCGACATGGCGCGCGAGAGCATCGGCTTCGGTGCGGCCTCCCGCGAGGATGTGCAGGAGGATGCGGTCAAGAAGATGTTCACGCCGGAATTCCGCAACCGCCTGGATGCGATCGTTCCGTTCGCCTACCTGCCGCCGGCAGTGGTTGCGCGGGTGGTCGACAAGTTCATCCTGCAGCTGGAGCTGCAGCTCGCCGACCGCAACGTCCACATCCAGCTCGATGACGAGGCGCGTCAGTGGATCGTCGACCGCGGCTATGACAAGCTGTACGGCGCTCGCCCGATGGGCCGGCTGGTGCAGGAGAAGATCAAGCAGCCGCTCGCCGAGGAATTGCTGTTCGGCAAGCTGGTGAACGGCGGCGAGGTCAAGGTCCGGATCAAGGACAATGCGCCCGCCTTCGAGATTGTCCCGGCGCCGCCGAAAGCGGTCAAGGTGAAGCCGAAGAAAGCGAAAGCGCCGGTCAAGAAGAAAACGGTCGGAGAAGCTCCGCCGGCCGAATAGGACCGCGCCGGATCGATGAAGGGCCGGGAGGAAACTCCCGGCTCTTTTGTCCTCGTGGCTGGATGCCTCAGCTCTTGGACTGGATCTGGATCGTTCCGGTCGAGCCGTTTGCGGCCGAGGCGACGTGGATCACGAAATTGTCGCCGTCTTTCGATTTGCCGGTGATCGAATCTCCTGCCGCTGCGGCTTCCACGCCTTTCTGCCGAAACTGATCGAGGAAATAGGCTTGCGTATCCTTTGCCGACGCGGGCGACTTGAACCCAATGTTCACCGTCGATCCACTGTCGCCGGCGTTGACGTTGAAACCGTTGAGAGTGCCGCCGGGGATCATCTTCACACCGTCGATGTCGAACTGTCCGTTTTCCATCATCGACTGGGGGATCTTCACATGGCCCTCGGCGAACGGAAAGTTGAACGAGACCTGCCCATTGGCCTGCCCGTTCATCGTGACGGTTTCGTCGCTATTCGCCGGATTCTTGAGGCTGGAGTGACAGCCGGTCAGCAGAGCCGGGATGGCCAGGAACGCTAAACGCTTCATTCGGCACCTCCTGTATAGCAAAGCTACGTCGGTCTTGGAGCGGCGGTCAAGAAAACGAAACCAAGCGCCGCGACGGATGTTCAATCCCCGATGCGTCACGATCCTGTAACGATGGCCGAGCGATCCAAAGTCGACTGGAAGGGAATCGGCTATCTCTTTTCAATCGCGGGCGTCCTGCTGCTCGGCGCGCGATCACTGCCGAAACCGAACGATCCGAAGTGGTTCTGGTGGGCTCTCGCCGGCGGTGTCGTGACTTCCATCGTCGGGTTCGCGCTGCGCTACCTCGCCCACCTGAAGCAGCGGCGGGAGATCAGGCGCACCGAAGCCAAGGCCGACGGCAAAAAGACAGCCTAGCTGCGCCAGATGTGTTCGGTTCGGTCGAGGTGAAAGGCCATCAGCTCGCCCAGTCGCGAGTTTCCGAATGCAGTTCGCAGCGGCCGCTGAACCAGGTCGAGATCGGCTCCGCAATTGCCTTCGACGAGCGTCGGCCCGTCCTCCAGGATCGCGATGTCCCAACCGACGATCATCCAGTCGCCGAACGCCGCATGCGCTCTCTTGGCGAGGCCGCACAGCTCGTCCCACATCGGCAGCGTCCTCCCGGTGATCATTGCGCCTGACTCAGGATGGCGGTCGATCCAGGCCTTGCGGGGATCGAACCCGGAATAGGTCGCCTGCCCCAACCGGCCATGCTCGATGTCGATGGGAGCTGCGATTGCGCCGGCGTGGACATTGTCGGTGGTGACATTGCGACCCACGGCCATCTTCAGGACCGCGCCGATGATCTCCGGCTTCTCCTGCTCGTCGAGCGTAGTCAGAATTCGGACCGTACTCAGGGCGCCGTTGCCGAGATCCTCCAGCGCGCGATGATTCTTCGCGCGCTCCTGAACCAGATAGGGCTGGAAGCGCGACAGTTCGCGCAAGCGATCGATCAACTCCGGCGCCGACGCAAATCGCCCGCCAACACCGCGATAGAGGCCATTCCCGGCATAATCCCAGCGTTCCGCTCCCTTTCCGCCCCGCCCGCAAACGGGCTTGAAGAACAGGTCGGCCTTAAGAGCGCATTCTGCCCCCGCCGTCCCGCGCAACTCATCGCCAGAGGCCGAAAACAGGATAGGCAGAGTCCTCAACTGCCGCTTGGCGCAAAAGCGCGCGAACGCTTCCTTGTCGTCTAATGGCGATGTCGATCCGCGAGCCTTGGCAAGCAGCTTCATCGTGCTGTGCTTGGTTCCTCCGCGCGTGAGGAAGCCGCGTGCCTTCTGGAGTTCGCCTGGCTGGCAAAGCTCGAAGACATAATACCACGGCGGCAGCAATCCGGAGGTGAACGCCAGCCTGAATTGATCGGCGCATTGTTGGATCCTGGAGCGACCGAACCGATCGGCGACAACGCCGCCGTGTCTGCAGGTCAGCCAAATGATGCTTCCCGCTACTGCTGGAGGCCAGAGGAGGGCCGCAGCGATGATGTCGATCCATTCTCCGGCAGTGGCAGGCCGCCAGAACCGGTAGGCGTAAGCTCTCGAGATCGTCCGCGCCGACGGCGGAAATCGGTCGGGAAAGAGGGCAAGATTGACGAGGAGAGCAAAGCCGGTCGCCCTGCCGAATACCGCCTCTCCATGCTTGAGGAACTCCTGGCGGGTCTTGTGCAGCATGGCAGCAAGGCCTCGGCCGCGCGCAGCGTGCCGCCTCGTCAATGTCGGTAAGATCGTCGCCATAGTGCCCCGGATCGTTTGGTGCCCGGGGAGCTTCCGCTGGTTCAAAACCGCTGGTGCGGATCGCCGGCTGCCCTTTGTGCAACCAACTCACAGCGCGGAAAGTTGATTTGGCTTCTGCCGTTCGTCGGACAAAACCAGTAGCTTATTGCAACTATCTTGAGCGCTGCCGCGACCCGCTGCAAATACGGCCAGTACCGTTCATGGGGAGAGAAAAGTGAGAAAATTCCGTTGGCTGACCGCGAGTATATTAGTGCTGGCAGCCGTTCCCGCACTCGCACAGCAAATGGGCGGATTTTCCACCGAACGCCTCTCGCAGGTCGACAAGACGCTGTCGTCCGACGCGTTCCAGGGCCGAGGGACCGCCGCACCGATCGAGCCGACGGTCATCAACTATATCGCCAGCCAGTTCAAAGCCGCCGGCGTCCACCCGGGCGGTGACGTGGTCAATGGCAAGCGCACCTGGTTCCAGAACGTGCCGCTGCTGGAATCGCAGATTGTCGGGACACCTCAAGTCAGCCTGAATGAGAACGGCACCGTGGTCCCGCTTCAGCAGGGGCCCGACATCGCGATGATCGCGCCTCTGAATGGCGCCAAGCAGGTCGATATCGCCAACGCGCCACTGGTGTTCGTCGGCTATGGAGTTGATGCTCCCGAGCGCGGCTGGAACGACTTCAAGGGCCAGGACATGCACGGCAAGATCCTGGTCGAGCTGATCAACGATCCGGACTTCGAGGCTGCTCCGGAAGAGCCGGTCGCCGGCAAGTTCGGCGGCAAGGCGATGACCTATTACGGCCGCTGGACCTACAAATATGAGGAAGCGGCGCGCCAGGGTGCAGCCGGGGTCATGATCGTCCACGAAACAGCGCCCGCCTCATACCCTTGGGCGGTGGTCCAGAATTCCAACACCAATGCGCAATTCGACATCGTCCGCGACAATCCCGCGAGCGCTCACACCCGGATCGAAAGCTGGATCCAGCGGCCCCTTGCGGTCCAGCTCTTCCAGCGCTCCGGCCTCGATTTCGAGGCTGAGAAGGTCGCGGCGCGAAGCCCGAATTTCCAGCCGGTGCCGCTCAAAGCCACCCTCACCGCACGCTATGCGGCAAACCCGCGGGTCATCACCAGCCACAATGTGGTCGGCATCCTGCCCGGCCGGACCCATCCCGACGAGACGGTGATCTTCAGCGCGCACTGGGACCACCTCGGGATCGGCAAACCCGACGCGACGGGCGACCGGATCTATAACGGCGCCGTCGACAACGGCACGGGCGTCTCGCAGCTGGTCGAGCAGGCGCGCCTGTTCGCGCACGGCCCGCGCCCCGACCGCTCGATCCTGTTCCTGGCGGTCACCGGTGAAGAGAAAGGGCTGCTCGGCTCAGCCTATTACGCCACCCACCCGCTCTATCCCCTCGCGAAGACTGTCGCCGATCTCAATGTCGACGCCTGGGTTCCGGCAGGCCTGGTGAAGAACTTCAGCGTGTCGGGCAACGCCAAGCTCGGTCTGCTCGACGACCTTATCGCAGAGGGCAAGCGCGAGAACCTCTACTTCAGTCCCGATCCCGATCCGGCGGCAGGACACTTCTATCGCTCCGATCACTTTTCCTTCGTCAAGGTCGGAGTGCCCGCGCTCAGCGTCGATGAAGGCCGTGACCTGGTGACCGGCGGCACCCGGCGCGGCGATGCTGTCGCCGCGGATTATGTCGCGCACCATTATCATCAGCCCAGCGACGAGTGGCACGCCGACTGGGATTGGCGCGGAGTCGCACAGGTCGCCAATCTCGTGCACCAGGTGGGGCTGCGGCTCGCCAATTCGCGCGAATGGCCGGACTGGAGTGCGGACAGCGAATTCCGGGCGGCGCGTGAACGCACCGCAGCCGAGCGGCAGGGCGGAACTGCTCCGGCCCTACCGCCGCGAAAAGGCGAGCGCGGCTGAGCGACGCTCAAGGGGGCGCCCGCGTCGAATATTTCAATGCTGAGGGGCGTGGGCCTGTCAGCGTCAAATCCCTAAGAGTGCTACTGGAGATGCTTGAAGAGGTGATCCAGGCGCTGTAGTTCGCGTTCTGTTCCACAAAAGAAACGGAGAATCGAAGCGATGGGCGAGCTTATTTTTTACACGAATCCAATGTCGCGTGGACGCACGATCCGCTGGATGCTCGAGGAGATCGGCGTCCCGTACCAAACGGAAGTCCTCCAGTACGGCGCGTCGATGAAGCAGGAGCCGTACATCTCCATCAATCCTATGGGGAAGGTCCCGGCCATCAAGCACAACGGCAAGATCGTGACTGAGGTCGCGGCGATCGTCTGTTACCTTGCCGACGCGTTCCCTGAAGCGGGTCTTGCCCCGCCCACGAACGACCGCGCCGATTACTACCGCTGGATTTTCTTCGTCGCCGGACCGATCGAGATGGCCTTCAGCATCAAGGCCGCAGGCTGGGAGCCCGATGCTGACAAACAACGGATGTTTGGCCATGGCACCTACGATCTCGCGATCAACACCCTCGAGAAGGCGGTTTCGGGCAAGGAGTACATCGCCGGAGACAAGTTCACCGCCGCCGATCTTCTGGTTGGCGCCTACATCGGCTTCATGCTCAAGTTCAATCTGCTCGAGCCGCGCCCGGCCTTCACCGAATATCTGCAGCGGATGACAGATCGCGAGGCGCACCGGCGCGCTGCGTCGATCGACGATCAGTTGATTGCGGAAATGCAGGCCCAGCAACAGCAGGCGCAGCCACAACCGGCTGCATAGGCCGAGTACCTACCAAAGAAAAAGGGCCGGTGGATCGCTCCGCCGGCCCTTTCTTGTGCCGTCGGCAACACGCGTGAAGCGTGCCGCCGAGCGGCTCAGCTATGTTAGCGGCGGTTGCCCATGAACTGCAGCAGGAACATGAACATGTTGATGAAGTCGAGATAGAGGCTGAGTGCGCCCATGATCACGACTTTGCCCATCATGTCGCTCCCGGCGACATAGGTGTACATGCTTTTGATCCGCTGCGTGTCGTAGGCGGTCAGCCCGGCGAACAGAAGCACGCCAATTGCGCTGATCGCGAGCATCATCGCCGTCGACTGCAGGAAGAAGTTGATCAGCATCGCCACGAGCAGCCCGACTACGCCCATGATGAGGAAAGTTCCCATTCCGCTGAGGTCTCGCTTGGTCGTGTAACCCCACAGGCTGAGCCCGGCGAAGCCGGCGGCGACTGCGAAGAACGTCTGCGCGATCGAAACCCCGGTGTAGACGAGGAAGATAGACGACATCGACAGGCCCATCGCCACTGCAAAGGCCCAGAACAGCATTTGCAGCGTGCTGGTCTTCATTCGGTTGAGGCCGAAGCTCATCGCCATCACGAAACCGAGCGGCGCAAGGATGATCAACCACCTCAGCGGCGTCATCAGCACTTCGGCCGCGAGGCCGGAGCTTGCGAAGCCAAGCGCCACGATGCCCGTCAGAAGCACGCCCGACGCCATGTAATTGTAGACCGACAGCATGTAGGACCGAAGGCCCGCATCGCGGGTCGCGCGCGGAACGCCTACCGTGGCTGTATTGAAGCCACTGCGCTCAGTGCGGGTCTGCGGGTCATCCCAGATTGCCATTTCTTCTCCTTTGCGAGGGGCGAATGGCCCCTTCACGC
>Ga0157369_10001839_pt1 | contig 25636 bp, 19 predicted proteins | sample C25metaG_FD_113461 | JGI IMG/M metagenome (GOLD analysis project Ga0157369, IMG submission 113461) | Corn rhizosphere microbial communities from Kellogg Biological Station, Michigan, USA - C2-5 metaG | ecosystem: Host-associated > Plants > Roots > Rhizosphere > Soil | place: USA: Michigan... | reverse complement strand
CGACGACATGAACTTCCCGACCTACCGGCAGCAGGGGCTCCTGGTGGCTCGCGGCTATCCGCTCGTCGAGATGATGTGCCAGGTCTATTCCAACCGCGGCGACAAGCTGAACGGCCGTCAGCTTCCGGTCATGTATGCTTCGAAGGAGCACGGCTTCTTTTCCGTCTCGGGAAATCTCGCCACCCAATTCCCGCAGGCGGTGGGCTGGGCGATGGCGTCGGCGATCAAGGGCGACAGCCGGATCGCGATGGGGTGGATCGGCGACGGTTCGACTGCCGAGGGCGACTTCCATGCCGGGATGACATTCGCCTCCGTCTACAACGCACCGGTGGTGCTCGCGATCGTCAACAATCAGTGGGCGATCTCCAGCTTCTCCGGAATTGCCGGCGGCGAGCGGGCGACCTTCGCCCAGCGAGCGATCGGCTACGGACTCCCCGGTCTCCGGGTCGATGGCAATGACGCGCTCGCCGTTTATTCGGTCGTCCGTTGGGCCGCCGATCGAGCCCGCTCCAACAACGGACCGGCGCTGATCGAATTCTTCACCTATCGGGCCTCCGGCCATTCCACCTCTGACGATCCGTCCGGCTACCGTCCCGCCGAAGAAGCCAAGGCTTGGCCGCTTGGCGATCCCATCGAGCGGCTGAAGGCGCACCTGATCGCGATCGGAGAGTGGGACCAGGAGCGTCACCAGGCGCTCGAAGAGGAATGTTTGGCCGAGGTCCGTGCGGCACAGAAGGACGCGGAGCGAAAGGGGACTCTCGCCACCACTAGCATCGATTTCCCGCACGACGTGCGCACCATGTTCACGGACGTCTATGCCGAAATGCCCTGGCACCTGAAGGAAGAGCAGGAGTCGATGGTCGCCGAGCTCGAGGCGAAAAAGCGGTGAGCACGATGAATATGATCCAGGCGCTCAACAGCGCCCACGACGTGATGCTCGGCCGCGACAGCAACGTCGTCGCAATGGGCGAGGACGTCGGCTATTTCGGTGGGGTGTTCCGGGTCACTGAAGGCTTGCAGAAGAAATACGGTAGAACCCGCGTTTTCGATACGCCGATTGCCGAGAACGGGATCGTCGCCACCGCGATCGGGATGGCGACCTACGGCCTTCGCCCAGTCGCTGAGATCCAGTTCGCCGATTACATCTACCCCGCCTACGACCAGATCGTCTCCGAGGCCGCGCGAATCCGCTACCGCACCGCCGGCGAATGGAACGTGCCGATGGTGATCCGCTCGCCCTACGGCGGCGGTATCTTCGGGGGCCAGACGCACAGCCAGTCGCCCGAGGCGCTGTTCACACATGTCGCCGGCCTCAAGACTGTAATCCCCTCCAACCCCTACGACGCCAAGGGCCTTCTGATCGCTGCGATCGAGGATGACGATCCGGTGCTGTTCTTCGAGCCGAAGCGAATCTACAACGGCCCGTTCAACGGCTTCTTCGACCGGCCGATGGTGCCGTGGGCGAAGCATGAATCGTCGGACGTTCCGGACGATTATTACAAGGTCCCGCTCGGCAAGGCGAAGGTGGTTCGCGAAGGGGCGGACGTCACCGTTCTCGCCTACGGAACCATGGTGCACGTCTGCCTCGCCACGGTCGAGGAGATGGGCGTCGACGCCGAAATCATCGACCTTCGCACCCTCGTTCCGCTCGACATCGAGGCTATCGAGGAATCGGTCAGGAAGACCGGCCGCTGCGTCGTCGTCCACGAAGCGACGCGGACCACCGGCTTCGGCGCCGAGCTCGTCGCCCTGATCGAGGAGCGCTGCTTCTATTCGCTGGAAGCGCCGGTGCAGCGCGCCGCGGGCTTCGACACGCCCTATCCGCACTCGCTCGAATGGGCCTACTTTCCGGGCCCCGTACGGATCGGGACGGCGATCCGGAAGACTCTGGAGGACTAAGGGGGATGGCGCGCTTCGAATTCAGGCTACCCGACATAGGCGAAGGCATCGCGGAAGCGGAGATCGTCGCCTGGCATGTGAAGGTGGGAGACACCGTCGAGGAAGACCAGCAGCTTGCCGACTTGATGACCGATAAGGCGACGGTGGAGATGGAGACGCCCGTTGCCGGCAAGGTGATCGAGCTGGCCGGTGAGGTCGGTGACCAGATCCCGATCGGGTCGACGCTCGCTGTGATCGAAACGGAAGGCGCGGATCGCGCCGCGGAAACCGCCGACGACAGCAAGGACGAGCGGCCTCTCGCCGACGGCGCTGTTGAAGCGACTCCGGCAATGGCGGAGGCGATTCCGGTCACGGCGGGGGATGCTGAAGCTGAAGCCGCTCGTCCTGAGCGGAGCGAGCCGAAGGCGAGCGCAGTCGAAGGGCGCGTGGCACAGCTGTCAGAGCAACGCCATTCGAGTGCGTTCAGGACGAACGAGAGTGGGACGGGACATCAGATGCTCGCCTCGCCAGCGGTCCGCTCGCGCGCTCGCGATCTCGGGATCGATCTCACGCAGGTGAAGTCGAAAGACGGCCGAATCCGCCACTCGGACCTCGACGCCTACCTCCTCTACAACGGCGGCAGCGTATCCGGTCGCGCCTCCTCAGCGCCAAGCCAGGACCAGAAGATCAAGGTCGTTGGCCTGCGCCGCAAGATTGCCGAGAATATGGCCGAGGCGAACCGGCGCATCCCTCACTTCAGCCTCGTCGAGGAGTTCGACGCCACCGCGCTCGAGGACACGCGCGCGATGATGAACGGTGACCGCGGCGACAACCCCAAGCTCACGCTTCTCCCGTTCCTGATCGCCGCAATGTGCCGAGCGCTTCGCGACTGGCCGATGCTCAACGCCACTTTCGACGATCAGGGCATGACCGTCACTCGCCACGGCTCGGTCGACATGGGCGTCGCCACCCAGACCGAGAATGGCCTCATGGTGCCGGTGATCCGCGGCGCGGATCGCATGAGCGTCTGGCAGATCGCGTCGGAGATCCTCCGCCGCTCCGAAGCCGCGCGCTCGGGCAAAGCCTCCCGAGAGGAGCTGACCGGCGCCACCATCACCATCTCCAGCCTCGGCCCAATGGGGGGCGTTGCCTCAACCCCGGTGATCAATCCGCCCCAGGTCGCGATCATCGCCGTCAACAAGATCGAGGAGAAGGTGGTCCCGATCGAAGGCGACATCGAGGTTCGGAAGCGGATGAACCTCTCCCTTTCCTGCGATCATCGCGTGGTCGACGGGTGGGACGCGGCGAGTTTCATGCAGGCGATGAAACCCCTGATCGAGAATCCTCTGCGGTTGCTAGCCTAAGCCCAATCGAGAGAGTTGCGGCAGTTCATGCGCCGCCACCAAGTTTGACATGCACGAGCTCATCCTCGCACAGCAGCCCCAAATCCAGTTGTCAGGCCGCGAGTACTTGCCTGAGGAGCCTTTTGGCTTTTGGGGGGAGCGTTTTGGCGAACGCGTCAAGTTGGTTCCTGGCATTTTGACCGATGTGGAGGAGGTCTGCTTCGCTCCTAACGTCTGTGTCGTGCGGCGGATAGTCATGGCGGAGCGAACAGCCAATCCGCTCCTCGATCCACTCCAAATCCGCAGCATGCCTGTCGATCACCGGCATAATCACCTGCGGTGACAGCCGAAACTTGGGCCAGTCCCCGTGCGGAAAACCACGGATGATGCCTTTGCGCGCCGAGCGAAGGCCTGGCAAATCCCCACCAGCTTCTGCAGCCAACCGGTTCAAGCGATAAATCGCTGAGACTGCAGGGCGGCACAAGGTGACGTTCACCGCCTCCGACTCGACCGGTGGAATTCCAACGCTGGCGCAGAAGTGCGCGACAATGTCGCCATTCGGGAAGCTGCTTCGATCGTATTTCCACAAATGCACGCTATCGCGACCGAACACTTGGTCGAACTTCTCAAACCTGCGGTACGGCTGATACTCCAGGCTGAAGGTCGCCAGTCCGTGCCCTTTGATCCAGTTGTGGAAGCCGGCAGAAATGAACCCAAACGGTTCACGAACGTAGGCGACCAGATGAATCTCGTCGAACAACGGCTGCACGAATTGGTGGAGCGCCTTCACGTCATCCACCGTCAGGTAGCGATACGCGCCCTCGCTCGACAGGATCACCGGATTATCGCCAGCTTCGGCAGCCGCCTTCCTGATTCTGTCTTTACTCACAGCGGCGATATCGCGGATGCGTAGCAAATCAGTGCCTAGCAGCGAGCGCTGGAAACGCTCGCTTGAGAAGGTTTGGTCGAAACCGTCTTCGTGGTGCGGTTTGTACGGCGGCTCCCCAAGCCGCGGATAGACATATCCCGCTCCCGACGCAGCCGCGAGGCTCGACTGAATTGCCGTCGACCCGGTCTTGTTCATGCCGATGTGGAGAATGAGTTTCGCCATCTATCGTGACTCGCGGATTTCATCACGCGGGGCGGCAGTCGCCGCTTGGCGGACGCGCCTAATCGTGCAGCGCTTCATCCAGCAGGCGCTTCGCGTTTCCGGCAAAGCCCTTCCCCAATTCGTCGAGAATCCTGAGCGCATTTCGATCTATTTCGAGGAGATCCTGCTCGCTTCGAACGTCGCTGCTCCGGACGCGTTGTTCCTTCATCAGCGTAGAACCGATTCGTCGTTCCATCCATTCTATGTCGTCCCGATGTTTCCGGAGGAGAGGCGCCACCACTTCCGGGGAGAGGCGGAACTTGGGCCAGTCCCGATGAGGAAAGTCGTGGACGATCACCTTCCTCGCTTGCTGAAGAAGCGGCAGAGCATCCGGCTTGCTACGTGTCGTCCTATTTAGCCGGTAAAGCGCCGAAACAGCCGCCCGCGACAGTGTCACGTTGGAATCTCCAGACCGCAGCGTCGAAAGCCCGAGCTTACCGCAGAAATCCTCGACGATATCGCCGTTTGGAAAGGCGGCTCGGTCATATTTCCAAAGGTGCACACGCTCGCGCCCGAACACCTCATCCCACAGCTCAAAGCGAGGTCTCAAGCGTTTGTACTTTGGTTTGAAGTCAGCCAGAAATCGACCTCTGATCCGCGTCTGAAAGTTGGCGGAGACGAATTCGAAGGGCTCACGGATGTAAGCTACGACAAGAATATCGTCGAAGAGGTCCTCTGCAAATTCCCGTACAGCGTGCAAGTCCTCGCGGCCCAGATAACCGGTCGCCCCTTCGCTTGAAAGGATGACATACCCGTCCCCTGCATCGGCTGCGGCCTGCGTGATCTGCTCTCTGTCACTGCTCGCGCGCAACGGGTCGCGGATCATGGCCTCGCTCTTGCCCGCAAGCTTGTACTGCTCAGCGATCGTGGCTGAATTGCTCGAGAATAGCTGAACAAGAGCCTCTGTATGCTTGGGCGGCTTGAACCGGCCGTCACCCAGCAGCGGGTAGACAAAATCCTTTCCGCTGGCCGCTGCGAGGCTCGACTGGATCGCGCTCGACCCGGTCTTTTGCATTCCGATGTGCAAGATGAGCTTTGCCATTCTTCCGCAATCTGGCTTGTGTGGAGCGACGAACCCCGCGTCACGCGCTTTGGCGCGCTGCCGCGTCAAGCGACCAGTTGGGGATGCCTCGCGTTATGCAAGTCATGGGCGACGCGGTTATCTGTACGGAAAGTCTCCGCGATTTCCAGATAGTGCCGTGCGGGGTCTTTCATATGCTGCTTGGAGACGGAAAAATCGATGGACAGAGCCCGGCGCCCATAGAAGATCTGGTGGGCGACCTGGCGGCTGTCGACGACCCACACATCCCCCGGCCCAAAGAACGCGATGTGGCGCGGCTGCTCGTCCCACCACTCGCGCGAGTTCTGCCCGAAGAAGCTGCTATTAAGTTTGCTCCAAACCTGACCCCGGTCGAGCTTCTTGAGCTGGTCGGGCGGAATCGTCCCCATTGCTTGCTGAACCATGTCCTGGATTCTCCAACTTGTGTGCCAGATCCTGGGCTGGGAATCCAAATTGACGAACATCCTTGCAAAGTGCGTCTCAGTCTCGCGCTTGTACGTGTCGACGTGCATGTTTTCGGCCCTGATTGTATTCAGCCGCCACATGACTTTGCGCCGTTCGAATTGATAATGTGAAAAGACTGTCTCGTAGACGGGCAGCAATTGCCTGCAGATCGACATGAAATGATCGCACATCTGTCCCGCGGTTGTTTTGTCGAGGCCCTTCCCGACAAGGCCGTTCCGCAGCCGGCGATGCTGCTCGCTCTCGCTTAGGTCCGGCATCAGTACAGGCCCGAACTTCTTCAGCTCCGGATATTCGTCAGTGTCGACGCGGCCCCAGAAGCCGTGATCGATATCAACTTTGAGGTTTGGGAAAGTGATCACGTTCGCCGCTTCATACTCGTCGACGACGCTGCTTGCCGTGTCGGCCGACGTGATGTCGGCTCGAGAGACGAAGTAGTTGGGAAGGTTCGGATTCAGGAACAGCTCAGCCATTAGCCTCTTATGTACCGACTTCCGCCCAGGCACCACAACCTTCCTGATATCATGGGAACTGGCGACAATTGTCGGCCGCAGCGGGGCCCCCAAGGGACAGCGAAAGATGTGGTCTAATTCTTTGTCATCGTGCAGGACTCTTGTGATCATATTGGAAAAGTCGAGAGCTGCCGTGGTTCAAACGCCGATGAAGGACAATCCAGGAACCTTCATACTAAACCCGAGTCCCGCTGGCGACGAGGCGTCGGTGCTCGTCACCGGTCTTGGGCGTTCCGGCACCACAATGGTGTCCCGCGTCCTGTCGGCCCTCGGTCTGTTCATGGGTGAGCGCGTTTCGAAGGGAACCAACGAAGACAAGGACTTCCGCAACATCATCAAAAGCGGTTCGCTTGGTAAATTCAAGAAGCTTTGTCGGGAGCGGGATGAACAATTTAAGCGGTGGGGCTTCAAATATCCGGCGGCGCGGCACAACCTCGTTGAACTAACCGCGGCAATGCGGTCGCCGCGTGTAGTGGTGACGTCTCGCGATCCGCTAGCTACTGCAATTCGTACTGCCGCAGCGACAAAGGCCGAAGTTATGCCGACATTCGACCAGGCGTTGCGCCGCACGCTGCGGTTGTTGGCGAGCGTCCAACAGCTGGAATGCCCCGTCTTGCTTCTGTCATATGAAAAGGCGCTTACCAGGCCGCGGGACTGCGCGTCGGCTTTGGCGGGCTTCTGCGGGATCGATGCCGACGAGGAGACTATCGAAGCGGCTTCCCGGAAGATCCACAATGGAGACCAGGTTTATCTGAGCTGAGCAACGGCCCCAGCCGGCCCCGAGACGGCAGCTGGAATCAGTCCTGATCCGAACCTTTGGCGGCCTGCCTTTCTGAAAGCACCAGTGCTGTCCCGAGAAAAGTCTCTTGGGGAAAATCGGCAGTCGCCCACAGAGGCTCAAGGCCGAAGTCGCGCAGTTCGCTGATCGATCCCCGGAAATAACCGCGGCTGTGCGCGTAAAGCGCTTTTAAGCCGTGCTGGTTCTCGTCGCGAAAGGGTTCCAGCATCATGACATGGCGGCGGCTGACTCGCGCGATCTCGCACAATGCGGCGGATCGGATGCTCTCCATTTGTTCGACCGCGAGAACCGTCAGCACCAGATCGAAGCTGCCGTCTTTGAATGGCAAGGCCGAGGCATCTCCCTGAACGAAGCTGATCCGCCGAATTGCCGAATCGTCTGTCACCTCAACCGGGCTGTATTCACGTATTATTTCGACGGTTTTGGCATCGCGCTGCGCGCGCTGGGCCTCGTTGACGCCTTCCTGCGTCAGTTCGAGCCCAACGAACTCCATCTCCGGAAAGGCGCCGGCAAGCGTCAGGAGGTTCATCCCATTGCCGCTACCGACCTCCAAGACCGACCGGGGCTTCAGCTGCTTGAGCACGCCCGCGAAGATCACTGCCCTCAGCCGTGCCGCCGCCGCCCCGTCGAGGAACAGGCGCCGCCCGCGCCACGCCCAAGGCGCGCTCTGAAGCTCCTGGCGGTCTGTCCGGTAGCGATCGAATCCCATTCTCGCCCAGACGGCGTATTCCTGCTCCACCAGCCTGCGGTCGCGCTTTGTCTCCCGGCCGGCTGCAGCGCGATCTACGGCTCGGCGCCACATCTTCGCGTGCCGCTTGTTCCAACTCTCATCGTCAACCGGGCCGCTTAGGAATGGGCGCATCGCCGTCTCGATCGCAGAAGGGTCAACGGCAATCGGCAGCTCATCAAGCGCGCGCCGCGGATAAGCTTTCACCTTCCCTTTCAGCAGGAGCGCCGAATTGAGCCGCTCGGTGGTCAACGCGTCACGTCGCGATAGCCGCAGAGCCTGACAGTAAATAGCGATTGCCTCATCGATTCGTTGAAGGCGAAGCAGGATGTCGCCCTTCAGCTGCAGGGCCTCTAGCCGCTTTTCCTCCCTCGTTAACAAGGTTTCCACCTCGTCCAGCGCTTCCTGCAACCGGTCGAGATGTATCAGTGCTCGGGTGAGCAGGGCGCGAGCTGACGAGCTTTCCGGATCGAGCGCGACGGCTCGCGCCGCACTGTCCAACGCTTCGGGCCAGGCCTCGCGCTCCGCATAATAGCGAGCCAGCCAACGCAGCGGCTCGAAATCAACATTGCCGCTAACCACTGCCCCCTTTGCATACCGGAGGATTTCCTGATCATCGGATGAACTCAACACCCGCAGGCTAAGCGCTGCCCTGATGTCCCGGTCCTCGGGATGGTGGTTCAAGGCGTCGCGCAAGACAGCGATCGCATCCTCCTCGCGTCCGGCCTCCACGAGACTGGCACCCAGCATCAGCCACGCCAACGGCGATTCACGATGGCGCTCAACCAGCTGGCGGTAACCGTCGACAGAGGCATCGACGTCGCCCGATCGCGCGATGAGCTCGATCGATTCTGCGTCCCGCTGAACGAGCGCATCGCGTCTTTCGTTTAGCACCGTCTCGCGCAGCGGATCGCCTGGAGGCAAGAGCGGCAATAAGCGCTCCGCGACATCCGCGACATTTTCCCAAGCACGCAACTCCGCATGGCAGCGCTGAAGAAGGAACAGCGATTCGGGGTCGGTCGCGCAGTGGTCGTCGCTCTCCAGAAGCGAAATGGCTTCGGTCATGTCGCCGTTCTTGAAGAGCGCGCGCGCAAGACCTGTCTTCAGCTTGAGACTTTGGGTATCGGCAGCCAGGCCCGCGCGAAACTGACCGATCGCCTCCGGCCAGCGCCCTTGCTGCGAGTAGATCTGGCCGAGGTGCAGATAGGGGCGCCCTTCGTCCGGATATTGCGACAGAAGCTCGACATAGAGCCCTTCAGCCTCCTCAAGCCGGCCAGCGGCAACTAGGTCCTGACCACACCCTATGCGGCTGGAAACTTCGCAAACTTTTTTCCATTCCGCGTATTTCCCGGTGTTCGGGAACATGGTGATCAGCTTTTCGACCAGCGGGATCGCCGATTCGAAGGCTTTCGCTTCGATATAGGTCTTCGCCAGCCTGCGTATGGTTTTGTCTCGCCCCGCCATGGACGGGTGAGTCAGCACATCGATCGCCTCGTTCAGGCGGCCCAGCTCTTCATAGGCCTGAGCCAGCTGATACTTCCATTCGGGGTGTTCCGGATCCGCGGCGACGAGCAATTCATAAGCTGTGGCCGCCGCCGCCCAATCGCCCGCCGAAACAGCGTGTGCCGCCCTTGCGGTGATTTCCTCCTCGCCGTCGGTCGTGACTTGGCTCGGTGCCATTACGGGGTGTTCTGGGCGTCGGCGGCAATGGCAAAATGTCTCATGACATCAACTTCCGCGCTTTGAGCTCCGCATTTGCCTGGTCGAGCAGGTCCTGCGGCACTGGTTGGGTTTGAACCCATTCTGCGAACCTTTGGATTCCCTCCTCGACCGAAATCGAAGGCCGAAAGCCGATGGCGCTCTGCAGGCGTGAAATGTCCGCATAATTATGGCGAATATCGCCGATCCGATACTCACCTGTTACGTGCGGATCGACATTGGATCCCATCGTCCTTTGGAGCATCTGAGCCACTTCCATTATCGTCGTTGCCCGACCGGACCCAACGTTCAGAGTCACGCCGCAATCCATTGGCCGCTCAATGCACCGCAGGAGGGCGGCGGCAACATCCTGGACGTGAACGAAATCGCGGCTCTCCTCGCCATCTTCGAAGATCGGGAGCGAAAGCCCCAGCCTGATACGCGTCGAAAAAATCGACAGGATGCCGGTGTAGGGATTCTTCAGCGACTGGCCTTCACCGAAGACATTCTGAAACCGGAGGATAGCGTGGGGCATGCCAAGGGCTCCGCATGCCACACGCACAAGATCCTCCTGCGCGAGCTTCGTGGCGGCATAGATTGATGCTGGCGCAAGGCGGTCGTCCTCTCGGGTAGCCGTCGGTTCCAGCTCTCCTCCGCATCTGGGGCATGGCGATGTCCATTGGTGCGCCGCAAGCTGTTCAGGACCTCGTGCGTCGGGGAAACGGCGAGCACCGCCGGGATCGCACAGTCGGCAGAGGTAGGCGCCCTCGCCATAGACGGAGCGGCTCGATCCGAGGACGATATTGCGAACCCTATGATCCCCATTCGCGAGGACATCGAAGAGCAGAGCGGTGCCCTGGACGTTCACGCGATAATACCGGTCTATCTCGTACATAGATTGGCCAGTGCCGGTCTCAGCCGCGAGGTGGACAATTGTCTCCACCCCTTCGATCGCCTTTTCCACGTCGGCCCTGACGGTGATGTCCCCAAGTTGAAAATCGGCACCGCTCGGCGCGTGATAGCGGGGCGCCTGTCCGTGGACTTGTGCAGACAGGTTATCGAGGATTCTCAGATGGTGGCCGGCCTCGATTATTATACGGCCCAAGTGAGTCCCGATGAATCCCGCACCGCCAGTGATCAGAATGGAAGCCATTGTCAGCGGTCCAGGGCGATCTCGTCGCATTCAACCTGGATCAATTGCCGCGCAAGACCCAGATGTTCGTCCTCTTCGACTGCGGAAGGACCCTCAGCTGCGGCCGCCCCGGCACCGCCGGTGGCATGCGCTAGGAACAGCCTCATCACGTGACCGACGCCTTCTTCCACTACGTTGCGCAGGTCGTCGGCGTAATAAGCGCCCCGATTGAAGGCCCCGCTGATGATCTCGTACGACGGGAAGTAGTGCACGTTGTCGAAGCCCCGCCGCATTGCCTCCGCGGCTACCCGCAGCACTGACTTCGAATAGGTGGTAGCCGACAGCACATGCTCCCCGGGCTGGGCTGTGGCGACAAGTGGCACGGGCGACACTGTCAGGATGATCTGTGCCTGTGGATTGACTGCTGAGAGCGCGGCTCGAAAGGCGGTCAGATCTTCGATCACCTCTTCCACGGACTGATTGTAGAACTCGTATTTCTTTGGATCGAACGTTCCGCCTTCCACGCCGGGGCACACGGGGAAGACCGCTCCGTCCTCCTTCGAGCGCCAGCATTCTGTAAGCCCCAGCGTGAATACGAATACGTCGAGCGTTTCAAACATGCGTCGCACTGCAGCCAGGTGCTGCGAACGGTCGGCCAGCATCTCCTCAGCCGAGATGAAGCCGCCGGGTTGCGACGTTGGCCGGAACGGGTCGAGGAAAACGCCCTGCGCCTTCTTCCAAGGCTTCTCCACCGGATCGAAGCGGCCGTATGCTCTCTCAATCAGCTGCCGAAGCTGGCGAGCGGTGTAGATGTTGCCGTATCGGCAGGAGAAGAGCCCGTAGTTCTGGCGAGCACGCGCCTGGGCGGGCAAGATGGGGTGGCCCGCCTCCGCGACATAATAGCAGTAGCCTGACTGTTTGAGGTGTCTGGCAATATGCTGGGCGAAGCAGCTGCCCGCAGTCGCGACCTTCGTGTCTGTACTAATGCGCACATTGAATTCGCCCACAGGGTCGACCTTCGCCGGCTTAACGCCTGCGACCGAGCGGCGCCAAAATGCCTTTTCCGGCAGCGACTTGTATGGGTGAGGATGCTCTTTTTTCACTTGCTGGGCCATTCCGCGGTCGATCCAATGTAACGTCGCTCGAGTTCGCGGATTACGCGCTCACCGTACCGCCAATTCCCATGGGTTGCGTCGTTCGCGTAAAATTCCGGGCGGAGAAACCCCTCTTCGTCGACCGCCCTTCTGGGGGGCACCATGACCTCGACCTCGAATTCCTTGCACAGCTTCTTGAGGATTCGGCTTTGCAGCTTCCAGAACTTGAGCCGCAGCTCAGGCCGCGACACGCCCCGCTGCGGAAGATCCTCCCTGAAGATTGTCTCATGATGCTTCGCGATATGGGCATTATCTTTTTTCGGCGGAGGGGGAAGGATGTGCACGACACGGGCTTTGGTCGCTGCTCGCACGTCCTCGATCATGCGCCCGTCCCCCTTGCGAAGCCCGTATTCAAAAACGTCCCGTATTGCTCGGTACGGAATGATTTCGCTGGGTTCCTCCGCAACGTCGCCGTCGGGAGTGAAAAAGTCGAATGGTTGAGGGTGCTGGATCGTGCTGTAAACGGCGTGTTGATTGCCGCCGATCATCGAAACGACCACGTCCTCTGGCTCCAGCTCGCGGATGAGCTTCAGGAACTTTTCCAGGCTGGTGCTTCCAATTCGGATACCGTTCTTTTCCTTAAGCAGGCTATGGGCCGAGATAGGTGCCGACTGTCCCTTGCCCTCGCGCTTGGCGATTGCGCGCTGTACCGCATGCGCGTGACTGTCACCAAACAGGAGGATTCGAGGCTGTGCTAAGCGCCGCTCTTTGTTTGCCACCTCCGCCATCGCCGGATTTGTCGCTCTTCTGTTCACGCCGTCACTCAAGCATCGAAGCGCTTAGCCGCACGATTGCTAAGAGTCGCGCCGCAATTTTCAGCCGAGTGGCAGCTATTGACGGCGCGCTGCATCGCCGATGCCGCCCGCAAAGGTGCAATTTTCAATTTGAATATGGTTACCGGCATCGTGATCACCAAGTCCGTCTAGCGCTTAAGAAATCGGGCAACTGGAGGATGAGTCAGTCCATGAGTGCGCGCCTGGGTCGTGCAGAGGTGGCTTCATAGGTAGTGTACATCTGGAACGTTTTTGGAATTCCGTCGTCAGCAGATGCTGATAGACGAGCGGTTTCATTTCTCGAAGAGACCTTGTCGGCGTCGGTCAAGTCAAACTTGCTGGTCGCTCAACCGGTCTTCACCTCAATCTCCCTCAATAGAAGCTAGGCCGGCACCGCGGGTCATCCCATCCCCGAGTGCCACACCTCCGGCAAATCTGATTCTTCTCCCCGAGCACTCTGGGCGCGGTCCCGGACGATTTTATGAGCCTTCCCGATGACCGCGAGGAGCTGGTTGCGAAGTCGCGTGACATTGTATTGACGTTCGAGCTTCGCTTGAGCGCGCTCGACCATCGCCACGCGCTCATCCCTGTTATTGACCAGAAGGTCCAGTCCCGAGGCCCATTCCTCAGGGGTTGCAGCAAGAAATCCGCATCCGTCGGCGCAGCAACTGTCGTAGACGGTGCCGCGGCTCGCGACCACCGCAGCACCGGCTGCAGTATATTCCACCCATTTCGTATTCGCCTTGGTCAGGTTGAAGTCGATGGGCGCCAACGGACAGATTCCGACATCCCACTCCCGGCTCGACAAGGCCTCAAGGAACCTTTCATACTCGGGAACCGGCTTGGTGGCGACAATTCGATTTCCAAAACGCGCCAGTTCTTCTGGCACTGGAATCGACCCGAAAAATTCGAATTGCACATGTGGATTGCGATCAAGCAACCGTTCGATTGCCGGAACGATCGGGCCAAGATTGTGGGCGTGATCCGCGCTCCCCATATAGCCTACCCTGCACATGCTCTCGCGCGCCGGCAGGCGGAGGATCGGACTTGCACAGTAGATTTCGCCAGCGACGATTGGCAGATCCGGAAGATAGCCGAGGAGTCGCTCTTTCAGGCTTTCGGTCGAGGCATAAACGAGATCGGCGGACTCCAGTAGTGTGGTCAACGCCTCGCGTCGCTCGGGGTTATTGTGGAGTTCAAACTTGCGCTGACCAATAACTGGCGGCACTCCAAGGAGGTCGTCGTCTATGTGATAGATGACGGGCACCTGTTCACGTTGAGCCCATGCGAGGATCGGGTTGTAACCGGGCCCACTGTAGCGGCAGAAGATGATCGATGAAGGGCCGTATCGATCCAGATAGTCCCCTATATCTGCAGGTACAGCGGCCGCATCGTTTGCTGGAGTGACTGCGCGCAGATCCCGCTCAGTTAGCAGCCGAGTGGCGATCTCGCCGCGGCCTATGAGCGGCGCCAACGGTTTGTCGAAACTGAGCTGCAGCGTTGGAAGATTGGTGTTTGCCACAAAGAGAAGGCGCTCTCGCTCTGCGGCGGCCGCCGGCGGCCGGATTTCGGTCCGTCGCGCCGCCTGAAATATCTTGGCAAAGCGGGAGAAGACTTCACGTGGCTCAAGAGGCATACCCTGCCGGTGAAGGAACGCCCGTTGGGCGGCTAGAATCGATTCGCGATCTGCCTCCGCCGCTCGGGCGAACTGAACCCACTCGGCGGCCGAGGAAACCTCGGTGAGTCCTCGATAGCTGCTCGTGTCCACCTTTCCTTTTCGGTCGCGCCAGACGGCGGTGGGAATATCCGCAAGCAACATATCGATAAGAATCGAGGAGGGGCTTGAAATCCCGTATGAAAACTGTCGCAGGTCCAGCCGATACAGGGGCGCGTTCTCGATCTGCACGTTGGCCGATAACGGGACCTGACGCTTGAGAAAGTACTGTCCGCCGACGTGGGGCCTCAGCGCAACACGCCGCTTCCGTTTCGCCATGCTGTTAGCGAAGGCGGCGAAGGTCTCGACAAACTCGGCCTTGGGCTCCGCTGCCGCACTGAACCGGACCGAATGCAGATTTTCACACACGATCCCCGGCGCACCCGCGATCTGGAGAACATCGCCGACCTGCATCTGCAGCAGAGAGGTGGGACCAGTGACCAGCACTTTTGAGCGCTGTGACGGCGCCAGCGAAGGCAGCTGGTCGCAATCGGTCCAGGCGCAAATGATGTCGGCCGCGAAGGATGCAGTTTCGCCGTATGCCCGCACGTGGTCAGCGCTGTGACGCAGACCCACGCACTCGAACCCGTGCTGGAGCGTAATCCTCAGGTACGACTGCGGCGCGTGCCGCAGGAGGTCGTGGGCGGTCGAATGCTCCTGCAGGTGGGATTCGCTTCCGGTAAACAGCAGTCCCTCGCCGTTGAGATACCGGTGGACAGCGAAATCTGAGTCGAACAGCTCGAGGCGCGCTCCCGTCTCCCGGCAGATCAGCTCGAGTTCGTTTCTCCACACGCTGAGCGTATCGCGAGCGGCGAACTTCTGCGACACGAGCAGGAGCGCGTCGAAATTAAATTCGGACGTCGCCATGAACACGAGCGGTCGCAGGATGTTCACATCCTGCACCAGGTCAATGACGAATACCGCGGAACGTTTAGGTCCCACGCGTTAGCTAACCTGTCCGGCAAGCTGAAAGGGCAATGGCCGCGTCTCAGAGACAAACATGCGGCAAGGTCCGAATGCATCTGTCAGCGACCGTTCAATGAGCTTCATTGACTCTCCATACGTGGCGAGCTGAAACGGAATGGGTGCCTTATCCCAGTGACTCCGTTGTGGCGCCCGCCCCGTTCTAAAAGAGTCCGATAGCTCAAGATAACGCCGCCCTTTGAAGCGCTCGCCAGGCAGGATGCGTTCGCCCATTTCCGGCAGCAGACGTTCGGCAGCAGACTTGCTGACAAGCATTTGGAGACCCGCCGGAGTCCCGCGGAAAACAACATCGAAGTCGAACGGCGCTGCGCTATGCGGACTGGCGACAGACAGGCCGTGGACCTGGCGAACGAAATTATGGGTTTCGAGGCGCGTGGAATGGCCGTGGATCACGCAGATTGGTCCGGCATCGGCCGAAGATTGCGGCACCAAAGAACTCAGGAAACGCGCAAGCTTGGCAGCTTCTACTTGGGCGGATGCAAAAGTTTGGACAAGGTGCTGAGTCATCGACTGCGATGCGGCGGAAAATCGCATCGCGCCACGATCGAGATCCTTAAGGAGCGCCAGTGGATCGCGGTAAATGAGGGAATCGAAAACGGTGTACAATGGATACCCGACCGACAGGACTTGGCAGCCCATCGACAGCGCCGTCACCGCGCGGTTGAGCGATTTGCCGACACTGAACGGCTGAGCGCTTACCGGCACAAAAGCGACGAATGCATCGTGGAGGGCGCGCCGCTCCGCTTCACTGGTCCACTCTTCAATGTCGGTCTTGACCGGCAGTTGCCGAAGCATGGAAAGACCGTCGGCGGAAAGAGCGCGCTCATTTGTCACCACCTTCAGGGAAACATCCATGCCGCTGCGTGACAGTGACGCCAGCACAGTTCCGTAAGCGGCAACGTCAGCGACACCCACAGGAAAATACGGATTGTCGCCGACGCCGAACCAGCACACGCGAATGCGCCTCTCATCCCTTGCGCTCAGGGCCTTTCGCTCCGAAAGTGCGGAAGCCTGAGCGAAGCTCTCCAGCGCCGCCGGATCGTTCATTATGTGGGTCGGCAGCGAGCTTCGATATTGCCGCACGACCTTCGCCATCACTTCCGTTGAGCAAAGTGCAAAGTCGCACAAGGGCACCAGCTGTGCGAGCCAACTCCGGTGCCGGATCAAACGGCTGTCCGTCATCTGGCTAAAGTAATCATCGAAGAGGTCGACGCCGACAAGCTTGCCACGTCTTGCGAACTCGGCTGCTGCGACGAAAGCCCGAGCATCGTGACATTTGCTAATCAGGATTCCATCGCAACAGGCTGTTTCAGGATCGCACTGTCCGATGTCCACGAGCGTTAGATGCACATCGTGCAGCTGGAGCGCAGGCGCTACGCGATTGTATCTGATCCGGGCGCCGGCATATGAGCGGTACGCCTCCGACGGAACGAGGACTATCAGCTTCATCCAAAAGCAGCCCGAACTCGTGTGGCTCCGTCCTCGGACGTCGGCAAAAAGGTGGGCAACTGTGCGACGCGACCGCCGCCGACGTAACTTGCGCTCACTTCGGATGAGCAGATGTGCAATCCGTCATCAAGTTGGCCGGGCGATTGCTTCAGCCATTGCGTCAATGATGATTTACGCGCCATCCACAGATGCGGCCCCGGAACCGCTACGGGGTAATTGCTACCCCACAGATATTCGATGGCGAGCTGGCGCTCAAACGCCTGGAGACTTGCTCCAGACCATGACAGCAAGGAGCCACCGTCGGCGATAGTTGCATGCCAGTTCGCCTCCGACTGGTCTACATTGACAATCGCGCAGGAGACCGTGGCGACTGAAGGGTTATCGAGCAGCGACATGAGCACGGCGGTCGTCCGCACGTCATGCAGAAGGACTCGTGCGCCGAGAAAGCCGATCATCGGAGTTCCAGCGGCGGCGATGGCGGCTTCCACGTGATCAAAGCGGTGGATCGCACCGCCGACTCTTTCACGGACCAACGATTCGGCTGAAGGATCAGACCCGCCGACGAAAGATAGATGATCCTTGTCTACTCCGATCTGAAGAGAAAGTGCGTGCATGGCTTGGGCAAGCCCCCCCTCCGGCCATCCTCGAGTTTCAATCGCCCAGGTGATCGCCGGACGGGGATTGGCTGTCACCGGCAGTTCCGCCATTGGAACGAACAGTTCCGCATCGCTGATTTCCCGATGCTCCCACGACACGATCGCGGCCGCAGGGAAACGCTGGCCAAGCGCGCGGCCGGACTGAACCAGATACGGAAAGCGCGCAGGCGTGCGCCCTGGCGCATGAAGCATCGCCAAATCCTGTCGCGGGAACTCGATCGCGATTGCCGGCTGTCGTGGCTCAAGGCCCGCAACGAGGAAAGGAGTAGCGACATCCCGAAAAGCACCAACTTCAGACGTATCCGACTCTACCAGCGCCGCGATAGTCGGAGCCATATTATGGGCGATGCGTACAATCGCGCCGCGCTCACGAATCCTCGAAGATGGAGAAACGCAAACGGCTTGCGCGAGGAATTCGGAAATACTCTCACCGTGGCTGACCGCCCCAACGCTGGCGCCGAACACTTTGCTGAGCCACAGCTGGAATTCAGGCTGGAACATCGGTCCCCGACCGTCTCCACCTCGCACATCGACTTCGATCCTTCTGATGGCTGGCGCCACGGACGGATCCAAAAGTCGGAAGAGTCGCGACGCCAACAACTCGCCGCACTTACCCGCATCGATGTCCGCCTTCGCATCTGCGGCATCTGAAAGGAGCAACTCTGAATAGTGGGCCCCCCCACGACAGAGCGAAGGGAAGGGGAGCATTCTCGCCCCTTTCACTACGCCTTCGGGGCTCGCCATGACGAGCAGCACCGGGAAATAGGGGCTCTGGAGGTTGAGATCCAACGCATCGATAGGCGAGGCAACCATGCCTTCACCCACCTGGCATAACATACCATCGCGAAGCGGGTCATGCTGGAATGCGCGAATGACCACGGGAAAGTCGGAGCTGCGCCACCGGGTTCGCAACTGGGCAGCATTTACGTACCAAGCGTCGAGAAGCTTGTCCGCAGAGTGTGGCAACTGCAACCAATCCGCTTCAGCGATGCCGACGTTCGAATAGCCGGAAAGCGTAGCAAGCAACGATAACGATGTCTCTAGTTTGGTCCGTGTCGCTTCGTCGCGCGCATATCCGAGCACGCAATCACCTGCACAGAAAAGCTCCGCGCTGAGCCGCAGCCGGAATCCGCGTGTCCACCGGAGCGGCGGCTCGTCGGCCAACGGAAAGGAAATATATGGAGCTGGGGGGCCAAAGTCGGTTGTCGGCGGTACGGACGGCTTTGTCGGCGGCGCACCCGCAGACGAGCCACGCCCTTCTTCATGTCCGAACTCGATAAAGTGAAGAAGTGGATTCACGCCCGCCGACGCGACATCCCTGTTCGCCTTCAGGTAAGAAGATGTCGCGAAATCCGGTCCCGGATCCCGGCCTTCGCGCCAGCCAATCTCCATGTAATGACGCAGCGGATCGCGTCCCGCTTCGGCAACGTCCGGGTAAGCGCGCAAATACCACCCTGCATCGAACAACGAAGAGTTCTTTATCAGATCGATCTCACGAGCCCGCTGTTTTTTGACTCGCCCCGACAATCGCCTCGCAAGACCGCTGATCCGCGACACAGCTCTTGAAAGAAATTTGTGCGCAGGGTGCGCGCGACGTGGGTCTTTCATCGGGCCGAGAAAGCCTTAAGGCCTAGCCGCGTCAAGAGGTCGGAGTTGGAGCATCGTCTTATGAGGGCGCGCGGTGAGGATCACCCTGTGACAACGCCGATTGGCGCCCATTCCGTGCTGCCCGCAGAGGGCTTTCGATATCCGATCGCAGGGAACCGGCGAAACGTTGTTGAAATACAACTGCCGCACCGTGTACCGCACCCTGATTGAAAATGGATTGCCATTATCGCTGAAGCAGTGCATCTACACCTTAGCACGTGAACTGCCAAGTCATTGATATAGAACGGATTCAAGAGGACGCATGCGCACGAAGGTGTTCGTCGGCTATGATAGCAGGGAAGATATTGCCTGGCAGGTATGCCGCCATTCCATACTTCGGCACTCGGGATCCGATGCGAAGGTAATACCCCTCCGACAGGCTGCGTTGCGCGAGCTTGGCCTCTATACGCGACCTGTCGATCTCGGAGCTTCCACCGAGTTTTCGCTGACTCGGTTTCTCACACCGTATCTGGCAGCGGACTCGCAATGGGCGATATTCTGCGATTGCGACTTTCTCTTCACCGCAGATGTTTGCTCAGTCTTGGACGGGCTTGATCCGAGCAAAGCGGTGTATTGCGTGAAACACGACTACACGCCCGCGTACAAGCTGAAGATGGATGGAAAGGCACAAGTCCCCTACCCACGAAAAAACTGGTCGTCTTTCATGATTTTCAACTGCGATCATCCCGCGGTTCGCGCGCTTACTCCCTCCGTCGTGAACACCGCGACGGCATCCCATCTGCACCGTTTCGGCTGGGTGAGCGACGATAACGCGATCGGAGCGTTAGATCTTGATTGGAACTATCTCGAAGGCGAGTACCCGAGGCCGGACTACGTCCCGCGGGTGATTCACTACACAAATGGGGGGCCATGGTTCGAGGAATGGAAGAATTGCGACTTCGCCGATCTTTGGCTGCAAGAGCGGGATCTGTATATTCGTTCAACAGGTGAGGGCCAAAGCGAGAGTCGCGTCAAAGCCTATGGTTGAACTGGTCCTGGCGCGCGCCCTAGCTCCCGCCGGCCCGATGTGAAGATTACGCTATGGGCAATCGACTTTATGTCGTTCCTGTTGCTCAATCGAACATTTCACGAACTAATCTCACACAAACTAAACTGTTGCAGATTTTCAGGCCATTGGCGACGCGGCAATCATATCGCAATCACGAACTGTTCTGAGAAAGGACTGAGATTCGGGTGGTGATACGGGTCCTTTAACTCGTGTGTTCGCCACTTCTGCTTCAGCGCGGCAAGTTCTCGGGCGAACCTGGCTCGTTTTTCACTGGACGTGTCACTTCCACGAGATTTGGATTCATGATGGATGAGGGTCGCTCGCGGCTCGTAGAACGATTGCCATCCCATTTGGTTAAGCTTTAGACATAAATCGACATCGTTGAACGCCACCGGGAAGTTCTCCTCGTCAAAGCCCCCAGCCGAGAGGAATTTTTCGCGAGAAACCACTAGGCACGCAGCGGTAACGGCGCTTACGCGCTGCGGTAAATGAGCCCGATAGAAATAGCCTGGATCTTCCTCCCTCTGGAAGCGATGAGCGTGGGCGGCGCCTCCGCCAATGCCGGTAAATACCCCAGCGTGCTGCACTGTCCGATCTGGATAGAGAAGGCGTGCGCCGACTGCACCGATCCCGGGCCGGGCGGCTTGGCGAACTAATAAGGCAAGCCAGTCGAGATCAATCATTTCGACGTCGTTGTTCAAAAAGCACAGAAACTCGCCCCGTGCCTGTTTGGCCGCGACATTGTTCAGGGCCGAAAAGTTAAACGGTCCGGCAACCGAAACAACCGAGCAACCCTGCCCCCGCAACCCTTCCAGCATTGCGATTGTCTCTGGCTCATCGCTTTCGTTGTCGATGATAATCACGTGCAGGTCCGGATAATTGGCCCGCACCAACCCGTCGATGCAGGTGCGGAGCAAATCAGCGCGATTCCTTGTCGGAATGATGACGGTGACGGATGGATGCGGCCCCAAATGAAGGTTGGTCGGCTTGAGCGGCACGATCGGGGCCGGTCGAGAGTGGCGATGATGAAGAACATGCCGCACGTGCTGCGGCTCTGGACAGCGCTCCAGGGAGCGGTGGACAAGTACGTTTGCCCAATTTTGACCTTGTATATCCTGCAGGTCGGCTCGACTGCATTTGATAACCGAAGTGCCAGTCAAAAAATCGTGGTGCTTGAACAGCTCAGGATTCCAGTCCGGTTTGAAGTGAGGCTCCGTGCGCTCGCACTGGCCGGTAAGCAGGTCGTCATCGCCATAGAACAGCCGTGACTGGGGAGCGTGCGCTATCGCTTCACCATAAATTGAAAATGCCCCCTCGGCCAAACGATCTCCCGCCTGTATCGGACAAATCCAAACCTCGTCTTGTTTAAGCTCAGATCCTAAATCGGCGATCGTCGCGATTCCGTTCGCGTCCAGTATTGAGGGGCCGCCGACGACGACCGGCCGGATGTCGTTGGGCAACGATGCCAGCGTCGCATTGACGTCCCCATTGCCGCTTGTGCAATCGATCACGGGCAAAATTTTGGGAACCAAGTGGGGTGAGGGGTCGCGCAGCCGCGATTGAATTTGTGCCTCACGGCATGCGATCCAGAACCGGTAGGCAAAGGGTGATCGCCCGGCGAGGCTGGCAATCCTGTTGCGGGACCGAACTCGCAGCCCTCGCATTCTCCACGCCACGGCCTGCAGGTACCCGAGCGGGTTCAGCAATGCCGCGTCGATCTGAACGCGTATCCAAAGCCTGGCGCAGGTGATGTGACTGAAGCGGCGGGAACTTGGCCTTTTGCCGCGCTCGGGAATGCCATCCGCCGCTCTAGGCTCAAGACGGCGTTTTTCAGACTTCGGCGGGCCGGCCGCGCTCGGAACAACGGAAAACACCCGATTACCACTACTTTGTCGGCAACAAACCGTCACCCCTTTGCAAATCTAGCAACAGTGGACCAGCGGCTGGATTGAGAGATAATCAGGCAAGTCCGACACGAAGGAAATCGTGGAGGTGGATGATCCCCACGGGAACGTCTCGGTTAACCGGCCTGTCCGGGTTCATGATGAATGCGCACGTTATTTTGTGCTCATTCAGGAAGTGAAGTGCCTCTTCGGCCAGCGTCGAAGAGGTGATCGTCTTTGGATCGGAAGTCATCACCGCGCGGGCGGTGGCGGTGGCCAGGTCGTCAAAGTGGCGCCTGATATCTCCGTCGGTGATCACCCCCCGGAGACGTCCGGCACCGTCGACCACGCCGGCGATCCCGAAGCCCATCGAGGTCATCGTCACAATCACCTCCCGCATTTCCGCATTGAGGTCGACCAACGGTAGCCTTTCCGCGCCGTGCATGATCTCGGTTACGGGGGTCAGACGCAAACCAAGTGCGCCGCCGGGGTGCAGCGCTTTCAGCCTGTCTCGGGAGAAACCCCGCATGTCCATGACAGCCATTGCGATGGCATCCCCCAAAGCGAGTTGCAGCGTCGTCGAGGTGGTCGGCGCTATATTGGCGGGGCATGCCTCTCGAATCTGGGGAAGGCACATCTTGATTTCCGCCGTCTGCAGAAGCAAGGATTCCGGCTTTGAAGCCACGCCTACGATGGTGACGTCGATCGACTTCGCATAACGGAGAAAGGCGCGCAATTCGCTGGTATTTCCCGAGTTGGAAAGCACCACCAGAACATCGCCACTTACCAGCATGCCCAAATCGCCGTGCGCCGCCTCGGCTGGATGCACGTAAAAGGCAGGCGTTCCAGTTGCAGCCAACGTCGCAGCCCATTTGCGTGCAATATGGCCCGATTTCCCCATTCCCGTGACTATGATGCGACCAGTACAGGCAAGAAGGGCCTCGCAAGCGTCCACGAAAGACTGGCCCAGTGAATTTGCCAATAGATCGAGCGCCCGTGCCTCGAAATTGATGACTTCGGCACCTCGTCGCAAAATCACTTCTGACGATGGGCGTGCCTTATGGTTGGTTTGAACAGTCACTGATCGTGGGCCCACTTCGTTCGCAATCGACACCCAAGTGTGGCAACCCTCACCTGCCATTGCAAAGTCATTTTTTAAGCAGAGCAACTTCGTAATTGTAGTTAATCACCTGGCATGCCGATGGGCCGTTAGCTTGCTCCAAACCTCGTCGAATTCGGATCAATGTCGTTCCGGCCGATTGCCTCAAGCAGCCAATCTCGACGCGTAGTCGTCATGCCGGCGAATCCTTCAACTGCAGCATGTTCATTCCAGCATTGCGAGCACATATGTGGGGTGTAGTAACGCTGCCTAAAGATCTGAGCAGCCGCGGTGAGATCATGCATCGCCACTTCGAAACAGGTGAGCACGAATGCTGGACAAAATCACTCCTTTAATACTTTGCGGAGGGAGTGGTACACGCCTGTGGCCACGTAGCCGTGCCGCAAGGCCCAAGCCCTTCCTTCCTCTCCTTGGGGATCGATCCCTTTTCGAGGAAGCGCTTGGACGATGCCAGGGCGAACACTTCGACAGGCCCGTGGTCGTTACAGGGGCAGCCCATGTCGAATTGGTCGAGCTGGCCCTCGTTCGCACGGGCAGACACGCAGAGATAATCGTCGAACCGCGCCCGCGAGGAACGGCTGCAGCTGTGGCATTGGCAGCCGTTCGACTTCCAGACAGCGCAATCCTGCTCGTCTGTCCAAGCGATCACCACATCGGTCGCCCTGATGTCTTCACCAAGGCTTCCCACGAAGCGGCAACATTGGCTGAACAGGGCTGGCTCGTATGCTTAGGAATCGATCCTGCAGCCGCAGAGACTCGTTTCGGGTATATACAGCGCGGGGAAGCGCTTGACAGCGCAGGTTTTCGGGTGCGGCAGTTTGTGGAGAAACCAGATAAAGAAACTGCCGCAAAGTATCTGAGTTCCGGAGATTTTGCCTGGAACGCGGGGATCTTTTGCTTCCGTGGGGGCGACTATCTTGCTGAACTGGAAAAATACCGACCGGAAATGACTGCTGCCGTTCGAGCGGCAGCAGAATTGGGGCAAACGAAGGATTCCTGCTTCCATCCGGGCGAGGCGATCTATTCCGCGATTCGAGCAGAGTCGCTGGACTACGCCCTAATGGAAAATACGGACCGGGCGGCAATGGTGATGGCCGATATGGGCTGGTCGGACATTGGCGACTGGCAAACCCTGAAAAGAATGCGCGAGCAGGATGCAAACGGGAATTCAGTTCGGGGTTCCGGGAACGTGATTGATTGCCGGAATGTCTTCATCGAGACCGATGGTCCGAGGGTTCACGCCATCGGTCTCGATGACGTGATCATCGTAGTCGATGGTGACGATGTTTTGATCTCAAGCGCGGCTGGATCGACGCGCATCGGTGAACTGGGAAAGGAAGCGGAAAAATAGAGGCTTTCCAGCTGTTGCATGTTGGCAACAATTTTTCGAAAATGCTGCGCTGCGATGGAACCGGTTCCCAGCGCTTTGCGTCTGGCCCTTGTTGCACAAGCTCCTAATTCTGGTCAGTAAATTTTGCCACATAGGATGAGAAGCTGATCAATTAACCTCCGAGAACGCGATAGTATTCTCCTTGGCTGGCACGAAGCTTCTCGGTAATGGGAACAGCGACGCGTCTGCGGGATTATGCGGAAGGTGCATTAAATTCGAAGTACTCTTGTTCCTTTGAGTGTATAGAAGAAAGGGGTTCATTATGAGGCAATTGTATACGGGCGCACTAACCGCGCTTGCCCTAGTGATCGGGATGAGCGGCCAAGCGAATGCCCAGGCATTTCGTGGTTTCCGCGTTGAAGCCCAAGGCGGCTACAGCCAGTTCAGCGCTGATGGCATGCATCACAGTCACTGGGGCGTCGGCGCGGCGGCCGGTGCTGACTTCGATCTGGGTGGTTTCATCCTTGGCGCAGAGGGAACTTTCTGGTGGGCTCCATCAGAGGTTCACGGCATTGACGGCGCCGGCTGGGTGAATCACAAGACCTTCGAAGAGTGGGGTCTCGCGGCTCGCGCGGGCGTGATGGTTACTCCGTCGACGCTGGTTTATGGCAAAGTCGGTTACGTCAACAATGAGCAGCGCAAGGAGTTCATTCCCTTCGCAGCCCCCGACGGCGACCCTGGCTCAGCTGCGACGCCGGGCTACTACTACCATCATTTCCACACCAACGGTTATCAGTGGGGTGGTGGAATCGACCAGTTCGTTGGAAACAATCTCTATGTGAGCGCGGAAGGGCGCTACTCGCGTTACAACGACCATACTCACACCATAACCGGACTTATCGGCATTGGTTATGTGTTCGGCGCTCCGGTTGCGGCTCCTCCGCCACCTCCGCCGCCGCCGCCGCCTCCGCCGCCTCCGCCGCCTCCGCCGGCGACGCAGACCTGTCCGGATGGCACGGTGATCCCGGCAACTTCGGCTTGCCCGGCTCCGCCGCCTCCGCCTCCGCCGCCGCCTCCGCCGGCGCCAGAGCGCGGCTAAGCCTTACAGGCTACGCGAAAACGGGAGGGAGGGCTTCGGCCCTCCCTCTTTTTTTGT